>Ga0123340_1002210_pt1 | contig 17349 bp, 8 predicted proteins | sample SirMexnodulemix_FD_89961 | JGI IMG/M metagenome (GOLD analysis project Ga0123340, IMG submission 89961) | Root nodule microbial communities of legume samples collected from Mexico - Siratro Mexico nodule mix | ecosystem: Host-associated > Plants > Roots > Nodule | place: Mexico: Nepantla... | reverse complement strand
TCTTAAAAAGAATTTTCATACAAAAAATATTTTTGAATACAGTAAAATATTTAAATTAGTAATAGTGTAAGAATTTAAAAAATAAAATAAAATATAACTATTTAAGTTCTTATAATTCAAACATCTTCACGTATGAAAATAAAGAACTTCATGTATTAAAAAATATATATTGTGAAACTAATATTTCACTATCTAAACGAAGAAGGGTTTTTTTTTTCAAAAATGAATTAGAACACAAGTGAGAAATGAACAGAAACAATTTTACTTTCTTATTATTTTCAAAAGTGAAACATATAATGTGAGAAATTAATATAAACAATGAAAATTATTTTTACTATTAAAAGTAGAATGAATTGAAGAGGTGAGGAGAAACAACATAAAATATATCTTAATTTTCTTCTCCTGTATCTGTCTTTTTCACTTATTAGTGTACTTAATCTTATATTTTAATGTTTAATGTTTATTAAATTAAATGATGTGGACAGAAATTCTCAAAAATTTAATTCTCATAAATGCTCATTATAACGATTATTCCATGTGGACCTCATATAGATTCCCATAAATGTAATAGTCGGGATTATAGGTATTTGAAAAAATCAATGCATGAAACATGAGAACTAACTTTTTTTTTTTTTCCAATTTTATTGTTGGTTCAGAGTTTTAGAGGTGATTACATTGGTATTAAGCTCAATAAATAATAATTATATATCATTAAAGAGAAAGGAAGGGGAAATTTTGACAATAGAAAAGAGGTATAGGTTCATGTGGTGCGTAAAATGGCCGCAAAAGCATAAAATATGAAAGAATAAACAACACAATAAGATTTATTTATGAACAGTTGTTAACGTCACAGCCACAAGAATTTCAATAAGCGAAGAAGTTTAACTGTGAAGAGAACATCAGAACATAATACTAACAAAAATTAGTCATGAACAAAATGGACGAATACTCCATATCGTGATAACTATATTTAGTTCTTTTAATCACCTTTAAAAGGTATGTAGAAATAAAATTAAAAAAAAAATATTTTGAAAAAGTTATCTACAAATAAATCTAAATATGTATTATTTTTTAAAAAATATGATGTGACTATTATTTTTAAATTCTGATAATCTTTCTATCGTGATGTAACTTATATCCATAGTCATTGTTTCTTGTAATAACTAAAATATTTTATTTGATGGGTTTTATATATATTGGGACAAATAAAATGGATATATTGGGTGTAAAACTTTTACACTTACGTTAATAATTTTATTTATAGAATATAAAATTTGTCAAATGAATTGCTATAAAGTTTGGAATAAGATTCATAAGTTTATAAATCAATATTTATTTTGCTCTATGGAAAGAGAAATTAAAAAACTAAGTGGAAGGTAAGAAACACTAGTTAGTTTACGATCATCATTATTTGTTCTCAACACATTCAAACAAAGTAAAATATACTCTAAATGATATTGTAGCTTGCAATTACTGTGTATTTATCATTTTTGAAAAGATGTACAATGGTAAAATAAAGAGTTCAGTGGAAGAGATTAATATTGGAAGAGACGAAGGAGGAGATATAATGGAAATAAAAAGTTGAATGCAAAGAGAAGAATATTATAGAAGAGACAAAAAAAAATTATGAATAATGGTTTGCGACATCGTGTGAATAAGACTTCATTTATGTTTGGCATCAAATATAGATTGTAGTGAACAAGAAGTTTGTACAATTGTTGGACAATAAAAAGGGAATACAAAGAGATGTGTTACCTAAATAGTACATGATAATGATGAGTAATATAATGATGATATAAAAATGCATTGGTTAGTATAAAACCAAAGTAGTTTAACTTTAATTTTCAACTATGTCCGTATTCATAATATATTTATTGAATATATACATATACACACAGTGAATATATTTTAATTTATCCTTTATACATTCAAATTCGGATACACAAAAATAAATTGATCATATGTATATTTAATCACTCACAACATTCCGATAACTAAATACTATAAACTAGATTTGTGTCTTAGATATTAAAAAACTATCTTTTTATTTCTTTAAAACTAATAAATATATAACACACAAATTATACATTGATTTTCTTTTTTTCAGTTGAAGAAAATTACAGAGCTAATAGACATGATGCCCAATTAAACAACTAAATAACAAATTGGTTAATGATATTTTATATATTTTATTTGTTTGTACATATATTCATAAAATATTAACAATAACACCATTAGTTTTGATAGAGATATTTAACTAAATTGTTTATAATAAAGTGATAAAAAAATTTAGTTATTGAGATATGTTTGAATTATATTTAATAAGTGTTCTTGTTAACTAATTTTTTTTCTTTAACTTCTTGAATAACTTGTAATGTTTTTGAAACATTGCTTCAAAAGCGTTATTTTTCGTTTGCTTCATTTCTTATCTTTAAGGTTAATATTATTTTAATTGATATCTTTTAAATATAAAATTTAAATTAAAAGAACCCACGTATTAATATAATACTATCTATCAAAAGTGTATTTCCACTTAACATGATTGTCATCCGCATTGCACAATACAACTGTTACAAAGTAAAATAAAATAGAAACATAATCTACATACATCAAATGGAAAATCTTCTATTTCATAATAGTATTACAAATAACGTTAAGAAAGAAAAGGAGTGGAAAATAAAAATGGAATAAAATATAATATCGATATGTAATAGTTGTTTATACATTATTTATGTGTAATCTATTCTTGAGTATAAATTGAAGGAAAGAGAAAGTGAAAAAGAAAAAGAGGTGGCAAAATTTGATCCCTAGCTCTTGGACCTGAACAAACCGAGACCCAAAACTTTTTTCATCTTTCTGAAGATACCAGAGTTCTTCGATCTGTGAGGGGGAGCAGCTGATGCTAGTTCTCCTGTCAAATGTCCATTATTCACATTATTTACCAATAATCATTTTTATCAATCAATCATTACACCTAAAAGATACACTTTAAAACTAATAAAGCTCGTTTTAAAAAAAAAAACACATAACATTTATATTCCTTAAAATAAGTCATAATTTATTTTTACTCCTAAAAAATTTACTTACATAATTTTCGTAAATTATTTTGTGCATTTGTTAATTTGTTTTTGTCTTAACCAATCAAACTTTTCATTTTAATCCTATGTCTTGTAGAACCTTTACTTTTTTATCCTAACATATTCTGAATAGACACTAATTCAAAATGAAATTTTTTAAGGAAATTTAAATAAAAATAGATATACTAAAGAAATTTAAAACACAATGTCAAGAACCAGAACAAAAAGAAAACATAAATCAAAAATCATACAATTTAAAAAAAAAAAAGTTACGAATACATTTGAAGAAAAAAAAATCTCACTATATTTAGTTTAATGCCCTTGGAAGAGAATAATACATTACTCTAATAAAAAAAAATTTAAAAAAAACGTCACTATTACAAAATTTTAGTTAATGCTCTTGGATGAGAATAATGTATTATCCAATAAAATTAGATAAGTTATAGAGCACAGTATATTTTTGTCTTGAGAAACTAATAGATTCTTCTAATTCTCTAGTTTCATCATGAATATTTTTTTCAAAAACTATCTAAATAACTTAATTTCACTTTTTAACCAACCAATACGTGAAGTCCTTCCAGAACAAAAACAAAATTACTACTAAAAACTATTAAACTCAAAGTCAACTGTAAAAGTGTTAAAAAAATAACGATACAATACATTGTAATTGTAAGTATTGAGCCCGTGTTGGGGGGTTAAGTAGAGAAAAAGCAATTCAGACCCCCAATAATAACTAGAGAAAAAACAGTAATTCATTTCAAAATTAGAAAACGCCATATGAACAAACTATTTTTGAAGAACTAAATTAATCTTTGAAAATTTCGAAGACATGAAAATCATACTTTATCCATTCCTTAAATTATGGTAGTACAAACCCACAATCAAAGTTGGTCACCATCCTCCATCAATCTCGAAATATCTAATGCAACGCATATAAAATGCATTTCATCATATAATGCAGTAAGGAAAATAACGATCAACTATCAACCTACTCTTTCCAACACAAAGTTGAAACCTACCACAACTATTATTGATTCTTTTTCTTAAAATTCGCATAGAATCTATTAGGACGAGTTTTGGCACTTACGTTTCAGGAAAGAAAAATAAATAAATTTGAGTTTTTCACTTAAATTCAAATTAAATAAAAATAAAATAAAAGATACTAATTCTAAACATTGGAAAATTTAATTACAAAATTATATAATGATTCATCAAATTTTTTCTACTTGTTCCTGAAATAAAAAGAGTTCAACCTGTTCCTTAATAACGTCCTTTAAAAGGGCTGATGCTTCCCCGGTGAATGTATCTTTGAATTGAGATTTATTCGTATTTAAAATCACGAATTAAAAATAAAAATTACAAAAACTCTTGCACAAGAAAAACCTTTTTCCTATTTTTCTCTCCTGTAGTAGAAACTCGTCCAAACATGTCCAAACATATATAAACTCATTTATGAATAATAATAAATAGCGACAAAAAAAATTAGATGACAGTAACCTACTTATATTTGAGTCTACTGCTAATGCGTTGGTCATATTTGCCATGGCTTGTAATGCTAAAACATACTATTCATCATCAGCTAACACTTTCTAAGTCAACGAACATCCTCACTTACATTTAAGAATCACATAACAAGATCGACTACCATCACTGTACTGTTATTTGCTTACATTTAAGAATCAAACAACACAACTACCATATTTGGAACGTTACCTGTTTACATTTACGAATCGCACAACAAGATTGACTACTGTCATTGGAATGTCATATGAATGCTGCAATCTATTGATTATATTCACAAAGCAGTAACACAAAACAACTCAAATCAAATACCTGTACCCTCTGGCACATTATACGGAGAAGGTGCTTCAGAGTTTATTAGTAGATAAGGTTTCCTTGCCCAGTACTCTTGAAACCTCTGTTTAGCATACTCCTTGTAGTCAAAGTCAATTTTGTTTACTTGTGCCTGAACAAATTAATCAGAAGACGACACAATGAGAAATTGAAACAAAATCCCTACCCTCTTTACTACGGGGTGGGTACCATTTAGTATAGATAGAATTTCTAAAAGTTAAATGTAGAGAAATTCACATTTGCTTGTGGCAAATAAGTACATAAGACGTGCATCTCAGATGGGAGAATTTTGAAGTTAATAAAGACCCAAACACAGCATACTGCAGCTCATTTATGCAGGGCAACATTTATTGTCACTATGACCTTTTGAGTTAGTCTTTTCTATTATACACGAGTGATTGTCTCACAAAATAAAATGCATTTTAGGGAGCCGAAAAGAGATAAAGTTAACTTTAACTTTTAAGAGCTCCAATTTTTAATTTTTTCCCAAAAAAAAGCTTTGCTTAAACCGACATCTAAAAGAAGTGTGTAGAAGACACATACATAAAAACTTTCGACAGAACTTATGACGCATCAAATAGCAAATTCAATTGCCGTTAGTTTCATCAGCTGTAATAATGGTGATAAACACTACCAACAAAAATCCATGCACATATATATTATTGGTGCCTTCATGCGTTGCTCTAAGAAACCATCGGAAAAATTCCGCCACTTTTTTTAGCAGCCCGCCCATAATGTTCATATTTATTGACATAGGACACACTCATGGAAACCGTATCATGGAATAACTTCTCCCTCTCTAAGGACTCCGCTACACAGATCCCAGAGAGCCAAGGAGCATAATTTAAAGCAAAATAAAGTGAGAAATTGAAGATACCGAGATTATTCCCCAAACGCCCCAGAATAGATGATTTGCAAGTGTATACTTTTCAATTTCTTGAAGTAACTGCTCCACTTCATTGTCACTGTACTGTTGACCTGCACTCAAGACCCACAATTTCATGCACACGACATGATAATTACAGTCCTTTAGGAGATGCATGGTTACACAGGTGATCAAATACAAGGGCATATTGATGATTGATCTCTACTCTTTGTTTAATTTGGAGCATACAACTTGATTAATCCAATTATGAGATAGATCATCAATATCAGTAAACTGAAGCAAACATCAATTTTTCTTTTAATGTTTCGTGGTAGAATGTCAATCAATAAATTTAAATGACAAAAGAACTACTATGCAATACAATCTTCTAACATCATAGAGTGATTTGGAGTAATCCATTACCAGAGCTACTCAAGTATGCCAGCACAAATCTTTGACGCTCCTCAAAATCTGTCAAGAGAACCATTGAAATAGAAGTCATTTTTCGCAGAAAATGATAAAATGAATGAAAACGAGTTAAATAAAATCCACATGGCCCAATACCAGGATATTTATTGTAGTCAAGGATATGAGGCTCTTCTGTATGATAGTTAGCAGCCATCTCACAGAAATGGTTGGCTATATCAAATGCTACTGGATTATAGCTAGCGTATTCATAGTCCTATTACAAAAAGGTGGCGTCAAATCATATTTGCTGACTATGACCTATTACAAAAAGGTGGCGTCAAATCATATTTGCTGACTATGGTCCATTGATCCCTTAAAAATATAACTAAGAATAAACCAGTTTCTCATACCTTTAGCCATATTTAAATAAATAAACAAAAACAAAGGAAAAGTACATGATGTATATCATCATTCACATTTTACAATCTCATATCATACATGTCATCTGTTAAATAGATTATAGAAGAGAGCATGAGTAATAAAGAAACAGTAACATTCATCAAGCTATAACTATGATCACCCAAAGTCTTGCACCTACATTTAAGATACCATCATCACTTGGTATTCCTTCATAGTGATCCTTTTCTTCCACTTTTCATCAAGGCTATGGTGGCATTTGTTTCATTTCAAGGTATATTGCATTCCTAGGAATATTATAACCGGGAATATAATTCGTCACTAAATTCAAAATACATATATTTCTACAATTCAAAATGATAATATAAAAAGTAAAAGTAGAAATTGAAGTTACAATTGAGTTTGAACATGACTTCCCATTTTCCTATGAGAATATAAAGTTTCCAGTTACCAACCCTCTGCTATGGAAAAAAATGAACAAGGCATTACTACATTCTTGGGCATGAACAATATTCAAGACTGGGAATAATTTTTTAAAACTCATAACAAATATCAAATATGGGAATATTACATTCTGAATTCACATTTGTAGGAATAATTTTTTAAACCAAGACACAAACACCCTTTTTTGGTGGGGAGTTGCAGGAGTTCTAGTCATAAAACATACTTAATCTTTTGAACAATTGCCCGTAACCTTGTGCAACTAGCCTTTTTGACAGGTACAATTCTTCCATAACTTTTGGTACATATCAGTAAACTGGGTCCACAAGACATTTTATAGTGCAAAAAAATTGCTACTACTGAGAAAAAAATCATTTTATGAACATATACAAAAAAAAAAAAATTGAAACATGTAATATTATATCATTTCCACCATAAACTAGCACAAAGAGAAACTCACTATGATGGTCACAGAATTGGTCTCTTCATCAAGCATTATGTTACCATATTGTAAATCATTGTGACAAAATCCTATCATTTGGTCTGGGCCTGATAGTTCCCTTTCCAACATGGTGATTTCTTTGTCTATTGTGTCCAAATAAAATGCTTCAACTTCTTTAGGGGATGATAAACGTTTGGCTTCACTAAGCCAATTTCTGAAACATTGGAACAAAAATATTTGAGAAATCACCTAGAAGTAACTAAAATATGGAAGTATTAATATTATTATTTAAATAAAATTTTAAAAGAGCCGGTCTCTTATTGGAGATTCTGGATCAGGAGTTCAAATAGCACATACCGCAATGTATCCCAAAGGTGGACTTGCTTTTCTCCAGGCATATCTAAATCATGAAAATCCTTCAATTTGGCCGCTATAAGAGCAGAAATGGATGGATCACGTAGATCAGATCCTGATAAAGTCTGATAAATTCACCATCAAATATGTGAGAACGTCAGGTTCTTAACGGTGTGCAGAGGTCAATAAAAAAAAAGGAACAATGCTTAACTTTTACAAATCATTTATATGGCAGGATAAATTATGAAAAGCGGATGTAGTTTAGAGAAGTTGTGCAATGCGTTCAATCTACAGTTTACATTCATGAACCGAATAACAACAGATTGCTCGAAGTTAGTTAGATGAGTACCATTATTAGGAGTAAAATTTATAAAAGAGATCAAATTACCCGTGCACGGATAAACTCTTCAACACGACCATTTGTAAATCGTCCTAGTAGACGAGGACCTTGCCCGTTCTTTGACATAAATTCAAATGTTTGAATCTCATGACTCCTATCAAAGAACACGTCCACACCCTCACCATAAATTCTAACAATAACCTTCCGTGACGTTTCTCCAGTCGAAGTTGGCCACTTTATCTGGAATACCTCATTCGTCATTGCTCCTTTGAGAGGGAACACCTGCAATGCATTTGCATCAATTACATCCTCCCATTGACTAGCCAATGACTTTAGTATCTCCTGTGCTTCTTCCGGAAGGCGATCTGCTTTGCACTCTACAGGGGTTTCAACTGCATTTTCTTTGCTGTTTCTTGTAGCATCTGCTTGGTTGCTTAATGCAGCATCTACAACGTTGCTTATAGGACTTTCTACACCACCAGCTTCGTCATTCATACCACTTTCTGATGCACCTGCTTCATTGTGCACAGAATTTTCTGCACCACCTGCTTCATTGTGCACAGAATTTTCTGCACCACCTGCTACGTGTTCCTCTGATGGAGTTTCTGCAACACCTGCCAGGTTGTTTACCATATTTCCTGCAATACCAACTTGTGCACTTGTAGGATTTCGTTCAACGTCTGTTCCGTCAGTTACAGGTCTTTCTGCCCCACCTGCTTGGTAGTTCTCAATATTTTCTGCATCCTCTAACTGATCGCTTACAGGATTTTCAGCACCACCTGTTGCATGGTCATTTACAGGATTTTCAGCACCAGCACCACCTGCTGCTTGGTCATTTACAGGCTTTTCAGCACCACCTGCTGCCTGGTCATTTACAGGCTTTTCAGTACCACCTGCTACCTCGTCGTTTACAGGATTCTCAGCACCACCTGCTGCCTGATAGGTTACAGGATTTTCAGAAAAACCATCCTTATCTTTTACAGGATCTTTTGTAGGACCTGTGGTGTGGTTTTCCTGGCTTTCTTTCCCACCTTCTGTTTTGCTCACAAGATCTTCAGCTGCACTCATTGTGATAACTTCCAAAACGTCGAGTACAGCAAAGACTCACTTAAAATGTTAAGTTTGCTTTATTTATGAATTCAAGACCTGAAAAAGTAGTTGAAAAAACAAACGTTTAAATCATCAAAATGATATCCAAGAAATTCTCCCTCCTTTATTTGTGAATAGATAGTTTGATAGAGATAAGATAAGAAAGGGAATGGAGGACTACAGAATTAATCATATAAGTGTTTCATTCAAAACAAAATCATGAAATGATCCGAGACTGATGTAAATCAGAAAATTAATCCCGAGATATTTTTTGCATTGACATTGGTAAAAGCGAGCAAGTATCTCATTTATTTTCCGTTTAGCAAAGATGTAAAAAATGCCTAAATTGTATAATAGCCACTCCAATGACATGATGCCATTCTTGTAAAAAAAACACCAGATTATGGAAAAATCAATATAAACTTCGGAAATTTTAAATCTGAAAATTGAGTAGATAAAAGGCACACATTCAACAACCAAAAATCTCAAGAAAGCCATACATCAAGCTGGTAAGCCAAAACTATCGAATTAGAGAAGTGTGTCGATTAATTTCTATCCTATTTCTTAGTGTTCAAACAAATTTTCTAACATTACATCATCCTTCTCAAATCCAACGAAGAACGCGAGAAACACACACAGAAACAAAACACTTCACATTCCCTAATTCCACAAACTAGGCTCTTTGTTTACGAAAATTCGAAAACACATCCGAAAAAATCGAAAGGTAATCACAAAAGCAAACACCAGACAGATTTCAAACGCCAGAAAACAGAGAAAATTTAGCGAAACACGCAGCACTGAATATAATTTCAATTACAATAGTTGACGATCATTAAAACACAAACCTGAACGAATAAATTAGGCACAGCATCGAATATAAAGAACGAATCAAAAGAAATGAAGATCACAAAACACGAACCTGAACGGAAAAACTGGAGCCGGACACAGCATTGAATATAAGGAAAAAATTAAAACAAAATTGAAGATTATGAAAAACACGAACCTGAACGGACAAAATTTGGCAGCGCATAAAAAGAATGCCAAGCATTGGAACGGAATATTCGGAGGAGAACCGCGAGGCGGCGGCCGGAGATATCACCGCCGGCGAAGACGTTGTTTGATGAAGAGAAAGGAAGATAGAGAGAGAAAGAGAGAGTAACGGTTGAAGTTTCGAGGGAAATGGGCTTTTATATATGAGAAAGTGAAGGGTTTCTAATTTCATTTCCACCGCCAATGAAACAAAAGGTGGTAGTGGCTGCTTCTGCATGCTACACATCAATTTCAATTTCGATTATTTTTTTATTAGGGTTAAAATTAGATTGTTTATTTCTATAATTAAGAATTCTAATTCTTCTTCCAAATATAAATTATTAAAAATTAAAAAGGGATGATTCAGTGTTTTTAACTGGTTAAAAAAAAATTGTAATATTCTTTATTTAATCAATTTCAGTAAAGCAAGTGGAAAAAAATAGTAAAAGTGTTTGGAGGTTCGTGAGACCTAATTATTATTAAAGGTTACAATCCAGACGAGAATATTTACCTGTTAGATTCGAAGGATATTCCTTGGTAATGAATAAACTATATTCTTTAATTAAAAAAACTAAATTTGTAATCAATTTTAATTAATAAAAACGTGGTAAAATAACGTAAAAGAGTGTGGTTAATATTCCACCCATTAAACTTGATATTAAAGTTCATTCAAACCACCTGACTCAATTATCAATCTTTTATTTCAATACAAAAAATATTATCTACATTTTATCATGTGTTCTTTATCATCTTTTCCCTTTAATTGTTATAAGTTCAACATGATTAGTTTTTTAAATTTTGATTGGAGATTAAATTTGAATTGTTAGAAAAAGTTAAGTCATAAAATTTTCAAAAGATTCTTTTACAATTTTATCATGACATTAAACTCGATAGCCAAAACTAAATTGCCCATTTTTTATCAAAATAGATCAATTCATTAAAAAAAGTTGTTAAAATTAAGTTAAACTAAACAATTTTAATTAATTTTTTCTGTATTATTATATTTCTAAAATGAAACAGTTCTATGTGCCAACTCTCCTATTCTTTAATTAAACTAAAATTGGGTTACATAAAAAATCACTACGTTTGGGATAATCTACAATGATGCATTATTTAAAATTCTAAATCAACCTTTTTGTGGAGGTCGCGTTGTAATCTCTATATCTAATTTTTATTCGTAATGATAAATTAAATTTGAAAAATTAATACATAATTATTATTATTATTATTATTATATATTATTTTAAATTCATATACTTTTGAATTAAAAAAAATTGAGACAGATGTTTAATAAATTAAAAATTAAAAAAAAATGCATTATACTACTTTTTTGTTAATAACATGTTAAAACTAAAGAAAAGTATGCTACAACAAACTTTAAAGAACAAAGAAGAATAAATAACCTCAAATAGCTCAAATTAATTTTAATTAGTATATTTTTCATTACGAAAAGTTCTTAAAATTATTCCACCAAATCTACTTCAAATGACTAATGAATTTATTTTTAATAGGTGTGATATTTTTTAAATATCTTTCAAATTCACTTTGATGACCATTAATTATTAGTGTGAGACTATCATAATTAAATATTGATTATCACTCTTGTATAATTTATTGTTCCTCTATAACAATTATATTATGCAATTTGGCGTATTATAAGTTTTTTATTATTGTTATTTTTAAGCAACTTCTTATTGTAGCAATATATCAATTTGGATCTAATATGTAAGTTTCAACAATATTTTATTTGTTATTTGTATTTTTTTTTTAATTTTGATCTCATTTGATCTATTTAACATTGATATTGATTCATTTTTAAAATTTATTAATGTGATAAGATGGAATAAACTTGTTAGACTTACATATTTGTAGTTAGATTGACATTTCAAAATGAGACATGTATAGTGATAGGAAAAGTTTCTATCAACAACTTGAAAATTTATAACATATATTTTACTCATTACATTTTTATTTGGACTTCATGTTTACTCGTCACAACTTATGTAACACTCGGTCAAACTTGAACACAATAGCATCAAATTTTTTTGATTTACCTTTTGATTGTGTTAAAGATTTATATTCTAATTGTTGTTCCACGAATGATTACTAGAATATTATATAATACTTTTCTAATATATTTTTTTTATATTATTCTACACCTACAATCTTATTAATTTATTGGCTAAGCCATGCTTATGGGAAAAGATTTTTTGTCTATAGAAAATTTGATTTTTTTTTATTTTTGTTGCCATTATTCTTCCGTTTGTTTACATATATGATACCCAAGCATTAAAGTTTTATAACATTTTTAATTATTTAATTTTATTTTAAATTGCACTATATCACCATTTCACAATGGAAAAGTATATTTTGTAAACTAAACTTTATACACCTAAATTTCATGTAATTATTAGAGATTACACATGAATTAGGGATAAAAGATTTTAAACTTTGTAGGTGAGTGCAAACCTGACATTACAGTTTTATAAAGTTAAATTAGATTTAAAGTTCACTTGTTAAGATAACCTTAATTGTACATCTAATTAGGATTCAACATAATCTAATGACACATTAATCAAAATTTAAATACTAATTAACCTATACTCATCAACATGCAAAACTAATAATGAGACATCAAAACTCTCCTTTTTCCATTAAGAAACAACAATAGAAAATGGAGGAAGGAAGCAAAAGAATAAGGAATAGTGTAAAGAAAAAATAAAAAAGAAAGAAAACAAATTATTGCATAAAAAGTTGGAATTTTCATCAAACTTCCTATTAATCTTTTTTTTTTCTCAATTGAAACTAAGTCAAGATAAAATATAAAATGAGTTTCTTCTTTGTAGAGGGTATATAGTAAAATGAAAGGTAACAAAATATCTTCACATCCAATAATGTAGAACGTTTTGGGTATAATGGTCAACAGGTGGCATAAATAGGTGAGTCTTATAATTTCATACTGCAAACAACCAATTCCATAAGTACAATGAAAGAAATAACTATTTGTATACAGAAACCCAATATCTTCAACAACCAACATCTATCTGTTAATATCATATACCAGAACATTTATTAAAAGGATAATTGATTAAAATTTTGTCTCTCAATATATAGTTATTATTAAGAGGGGAAAAATAAATTTATAAATAAGTAATTTCTCAAAAGATAAAACAACTTCTATTTTGACTAAAAGTGATAACAAGTGAAGAGTTACTTTCATGCATGAAGGATTATCTTGATAATGATTGTTTATGTTTTTTCTTATGGTTACATGAAAATTTGACTTTGTTTGGATAAAACTTGGTAAGCACCTAAATTGCAATTTTTGAAAAAAAAAATGTTTTTCTATATTTTTGATTTCAATCTTCCATGCACTACTCTTAATACAAAGGACATTATAACCAATTTTTTATAGAATTTATTAATGTAATTATTATAGATCCCACACAAATTAGGGATAAGATTTTTCAATGATATTTTATAAGTGAATGCAAACCTGACATTACAAATCACTTTTATAAAGTTAAATTAGAATTAAAATTTACTTCTTCTTAAGATAACCTTAATTTCACATTTCATTACCATTCAACATTATTTAATGACACATTAAGCCTACACTCATTCACATGCAAAACTAATAATGAGATATCAAAACCTTCCTTTTTCCATTAGGAAACAATAATAGAAAATGGAAAAGGGAATAAAAGGAAGGAAGCAAAAGAAGAAAGAATTATGTGAAGAAAAAATAAAAAAAAATGAATAAAAGGTTAGAATTTCCATAAACTTCTTCTTAATCTCTTCTTCTCTCAACTGCAACTAAATCAAGATTAAATAGATTTCTTCTTTGTGGATTCTAAGACTTAGGGTTAGGGATTTTGGTTATTGTCCCCTCCCAAGGCTGAAGGGAGAAGTACATATAGTAAAATGAGTAGAGAAAGAAAAATCTTCACATCCAACAATTGACTGTATGTTTTGGACATATCACATAAGTGTGTTTTGTGCATAAGGATCAATATTGACATTATCACATAAGTAGGTGGCCATTATAATCTCGGATTACACACAATCAACCTCTTAAGTAAATACAAATAACTATTTACATGGAGAAACCCAATATCTTCAACAACCAACTTTGGACATATCACATAAGTAATGTGTTTTGGGCATAATACCCAATATCTTCACCAACCAACTTTGGACATATCACATATAAGTGGTGTGTTTTGGGCATAATGATCAATACTGACATTATCATAAGTAAGTGGGTCTTATAATTTCAGACTGCAAACAACTAACCTCCTAAGTAAATACTAATAACTATCTGTATCCAGAAACCCAATATATTCAACAACCAACTTTGGACATATCACATAAGTGGTGTGTTTTGGGCCATAATACCTAATATCTTCAACAACCAACTTTGGACATATCACATAAGTGGTGTGTTTTGGACATAATACCTAATATCTTCAACAACCAACTTTGGACATATCACATAAGTGGTGTGTTTTGGGCATAATTATCACATAAGTGGGCCTTATAATTTCGGGCAGCAAACAACCAACCTCCTAAGTAAAGACTAAATCTTCCTGCACCTCCATAATTTTGCATATTTCCATTTTAGTCCTGAGGAAAAAGACGAAAATACCCTTCAACAAATTCAATTTTTTTTTACGGTTCGTACAAATAGTAATACAATTAAAAAATATTTTTTTTTCTTTTTAGGATTGTACAAACCGTAATGCAATTAAAAAATATTATTATTGCAGAAATTATTTTTCTGCACCTTTTACATTGTGGGGTTGTACAAACCGTAAAGCCCGTAATGCATTTAAAAAAAATTAATTTAATATGTGTTGTCACCATAACACTACTCAATCACTCAATCACTCAATCATGTAATTAAATGAAGAGTCTATTTTGCTTGTTAGGCTTGTTCTCATTCCAAATTCTAACCGATTTTAAATGAAGAGTCTATTGTGCTCCCTATACCAATTATATAAAGAGTATTGGTGTTGCTCCTTCTCATTCCAAATTCTAACCTCACTCTAAATGAAGAGTCTATTGTGTTCCCCTATATCAATTAAATAAAGAGTATTGTTGCTGCTATAAAAAAAGAGTATATTAGATTGCTATAAAAAAAGAGTATATTAGATTGTTATGCTGAAACATTCACTCTTCTTTCTTGATTGGTTTCATTTCAAATTCCCTTAAAATAAAACTAAACTAATTAAATTAAGGCAAATGAAGAGTCTTTGTAAGTTTACTTATTGATTGTAACTAAAAAAAGGTGTGACTTATAGAGACTAAACTAAACTAAAATTAAAAATAAATTAAAATAAAACTAAATTAATTTATTTTAATTTATTTTATTTTATTTTAATTGAATTTGAAAAAAGGTGTGACTTAGGGAGACTAGACTAGACTAAACTAAAATTAAATTAAAATAAAACTAAACTAATTTAATTTATTTTATTTTATTTTAATTGAATTTGAAATGAAATCCAATCCAGAGATGAACTTACATATACTCCTCAATTGCCTTAATTTTACTCTTCATTTGCCTTAATTTAATTAGTAGTGAATGTTTCAACATAAAAATTTAAAATTTAACAGACTCTTTATTTAGAACAGCAAAATAGACTCTTTATTTAATGAGTATAGAGGAACAAAATCGACTCTTCATTTAAAATGGAATTGGAACTTAAAATGACAAAAAAAAAAGACTCTTTGGGTAGGTAGTGTTACAGACGTAACACATTAAGTTAACTTTTTTTAAATGCATTATGGGTTGTACAAACGGTAATGCAAAAAATTTATAAATACATTATACAACAATACATTTTAAGAAAATTATACTTGCTGGTTTGTACAACCCGTAAAAAGAAAAAATTGAATCTGTCTAAGGATATTTTCTTCTTTTCCTATGGGTTAAAATGGAAATATGTAAAGTTATGGAGGTTGCAGGAAGTCAATATGGAGGTGGAGTAAAAATCAGTCCTACTAATAATTATTTGTATCCAGAAACCCAATATCTTCAACAACTAACTTTGGACATATCAGATGTGTTTTTGACATAATGATCAATACTGACATTATCACATAGGTAGGTGGGTCTTATAATTTCAGATTGCAAACAACCAACTTCCTAAGTAAATACTAATAACTATTTGTATCCAGAAACCCAATATCTTCAATCACCAACTTTGGACATATCACATAAGTGGTATGTTTTGGGCACACGGATCAATACTGACATTATCATATGGTCTTATAATTTCGGACTGCAAACAACCAACCTCCTAAGTAAATACAAATAACTATTTGTATCCAAAAATCCAATATCTTGTAATATACAAATAACTATTTATATCCAGAAATCCAATATCTTCACCAACCAATATCTATAAGTTATTATCATATAACAGAACATTTATCGAAACATGATTGATTAAAATCTTGCCTCTTAATATGGTTATTAAGAGGAAAAAATAAAGTTGTAAATAAATAATTTCTCAAAGATAAAACAACTTCTATTCTAACTAAATAAATAAAGTTGTATTGAGGTTTTACAAACCACAATACATTTAGAAAAAATGTTGCAAAAAAAAATAATTACGGGTTGTACAATCCGTAATGATAATATCTTTTAGTTGCATTACGGTTTGTACAATTCGTAAAAAAAAATTGAATCTGTCAAAGGGTATTTTCGTCTTTTTGTAGGGGCTAAAATGGAAATATGTAAAGTTATGGAGGTGCAGGAAGTCAATATGGAGGTGGAGGAAGAATCAGTCCTACTAATAACTATTTGTATCCATAAACTCAATATCTTCAACAACCAACTTTGGACATACCCAATATCTTCAACAACAAACTTTGTACGTGTTTTGACATTATCACATAGGTAAGTGGGCCTTATAATTTCGGACTGCAAACAACCAAACTCTTAAGTAAATACTAATAACTATTTGTATTCAGAAACCGAATATCTTCAATCACCAACCTTGGACATATCACATAAGTGGTGTGTTTT
>Ga0123340_1002206_pt1 | contig 17353 bp, 8 predicted proteins | sample SirMexnodulemix_FD_89961 | JGI IMG/M metagenome (GOLD analysis project Ga0123340, IMG submission 89961) | Root nodule microbial communities of legume samples collected from Mexico - Siratro Mexico nodule mix | ecosystem: Host-associated > Plants > Roots > Nodule | place: Mexico: Nepantla... | reverse complement strand
TATAAAAGACTATTAAATTTAAAATTAATTAAATATAATAAAATATATAAAAATATTAAAAAAACATTTACATGCATCACTGTGATTTGACATTTTCAATTTTTTTCCATGTTCAACTTTACCTTAAAAAAATCATTATTATTCATTTAAACGAATAAAAGCTTCATAAATGAGTGTAGTAGTTAGTTGTTATATGTTGTGAGGATGATGAATCTAATAAGCACTTGGTTTAATATTTAAATTCCCAAATTCACTTTTTATATGTAGAAATTATTCAAACTAGTCTTTACCTTAAAGGCAAATCATAAATTTTATTTAAATTTAAACTAATTTCAAGTCAAACACACCCTTTAAGATAAAATTCTCAAAAGAAAAATAAATCCACTCACTTCAAAATTAAAACTCTAAATAGGTTAATCCATTGTAACCCAAAATAACTATATATACTTTGGAATCATACTTAACTAAAACAGCATTTAGTATTGAGACTTTAGGTCTTTCAATCTACCTTTAGATTTTCTCAAATTGCCTTTGAAATGCATGTAATAAAAATGTCCTTAAAAATATAATAATAGTTTCTGCTGTGGCTTTTAAATTGTTGTGGTGTGTTCAACCCAAGCTTCATTACTACCTACCTAACTAGTTTATGTGCTTGACTCCAATAATAAATGAAAAGTTATCAAACACCAACCTCCCAGCTTTTCAAACACAATTATGGTTAACAAAATTTAAATTTGCAACTTTCACCAACTTAGTAACTCCAGCTTCCAATTTACTCAAGAGCCAAAATTGGAAATTAACCTTTTACAGATAAATTTGGAATATAATGTTAATTTTTTACCCTTTTGGAACAATTCTTTACTTGTAACCTCTAAAAAAGAGAATTTCTTGTCAAAATAATTGAAGTTTAACTTTGACAACTTCAGATTAATAGATTTGTTTAATATAAGAAAGAAAGAAACCTATTAAAGTATTGGTATATCACAAATTATTGTAAATTCAAGAAAATTTGAGCAAATCCGACGTGGCATTATTGGATTGGACAGAAAAAAACAACCTAATTCTGTCCAACAGTTATTGATGGGATCTGAAATGAAAAGCATATGAGAGGGACACGTGTCATAAAACGAACGGTGGAAGAACAGGAAACACGCAGAATTGGTGAACCCACCACACGCAATTCGAATCACCCCAGCCACAACAGTACAAAGTACAAACAAGTCAAGTGCGTTCTATTTTTATAATCCCACTAAAATGCGCTGGTGAGGCGCAGTGCGCACCCCGCTGTTCGGTTTTGCTTTCCACGCATGAGGAGTGCGTAGTGCGCACTTTGCGTATCGAAGTCCAACTCCTTCTTCTTTTTCTTCTTCTCTCTCTTCAGTAGTTAAACTGCGTTGACTGAGATAAATCCTTCACTTTTTTCGCCTCTTTCCTTTCTCTTTATTATTATACCTCACCGCACCGCCAACGTTCGCCGGAATATCCTCACCGGTATTTTTTTTCCGATATTTCCGTTATAGCTTGTGCTTCTCGTTTCCCTTGGTACGCGAAGTACCTTCTCTGTTCGGTTATTTTTGTCCAACTAGGGTTTCGGAAACCCTAGCTGTTGTTGTTGGTGCTATCACTGCTCCATGAGTCTGGGACGAACCTTGTTGGAGTTATTCAGACTCACCTGGTTGAGATAAAAAACGGCGATTTTACTCTGCGTTTTGGTGATTTTTTGAATATGAAGAGATTGAGGTCGAGCGATGATCTTCACTCATACGGCGGCGACAAGAATAGCAATGGTTGCAAGGATTCCGGTAATCTGAACCGTTCGTTTTCGTCGGCTCAGCGGAGTTTCTATTACAAGGCCGATAATGCACGCAAGGGTTTGGTCTCGTCGTCGTCGTCCCGGTACGAGAGGGATCGGGCGGGTGAGGAGGATCGGGAGGGTTCGAGGGTGGTTCGGAAGAGATCTGAGCACGATTTCGAGGGATTTGATAGGAGGAAAGGGTTCGATCGGTACAGAGAGAGTGATCGGAGTTTGATGCACCGGTCGGAGAGTTTCTGCAGTGGTGGGTCGCGGCGGGATCAGTTTCCGAAGGGTTTTCGGTCGGAGAGGGAGAGGTCGCGGAGGGAGGGGAGTGTGTCGTCTTGGCGGAGAGGGTTGAAGGATTTGGATGAGAGGGAGAGGGTGGTGCGTTCGCCCAAGGGTTTGAGGGATGTGAAGTCTCCGTCTTGGTCCAAGGATTCTGTTTCGGAAAGCGAGCAGTCTAAGAAGAGATCTTCTTCTCCCAGACCCTTCAGAGAGGGTACCTCCAACAAGTCTAAGTCTAAGTCTCCCACTTGGTCTAAGGATTCTGTTTCGGAGAGCGAGCAGTCCAAGAGTGTTGAGGTGAAGAAAGCTGAAGAGGAGTTGTTGCAGCAGGTTCAGAGTGGGAGTAGTAGTGAGATGGAAGAAGGGGAGCTTGAACCTGAGCCCCAAACGGAAATGGTTGCTCCTGCGAGTGAGAACTTGCCCCCCTCTGTTACTTTGGAGGCTGATGAGAAGCAAGTTCAGAAGAATGAATGCCACCCCAATGATGATGACACTGATGCTATCATGGATGAGAGACAGGAGTTGTCGACTAAGGAAGAAGTGAAACCTGAGGAGGAGGTTGGTTGTGAGGTTAAGGATGCAGAGAAAGAGGCTGATAAGATACCGGATATTCAGGAGGATACCACTGAGAAAATGGCTGTTACTGAAACTGAACCTGGTTCTGTGGGGAATGGTAATGACGATAAAAGAGATGAGTGTTTGGATGTCGGTGCTGAGTGCGAGGAGGAAACAAAGAAGGGTGGGGATGTGGAGAAGGAGAAGGTGGTGTTGAATGCAGACGAGTCTAAAGAGGACAAGGATGTAGATCTCGGAACCAGCACGGATGTTGTCAAACCTGAGTTCAATGATGGAGTATCAACAGAAAATGAAGTCCCCAAGGAAGTGGACAGAGAAGTGACGGTGGTGGGTGTGGTCAACAATGTGAAGGATAAGGGAAAAGGAATTTCTGTTGCACTTGCGCCTCCTACTGATGTTGCTCATTCTTCGGATGATGGCGTGTGGATGGACAGAGGATCGATGGACCTCCCAACGTGTTCTGTTGATGTTATAGAAGGTCCAAGCACAAGAGGATTTGAGTTGTTCTCCAGATCCCCTGTTAGGAAAGCGGAAAAAGTGGACCACTCGGTTCTCAACAAGAACAAGGATGACTTGGAGCAGCTTGATCTTACTCTTAGCTTGCCGAATGTTTTGTTACCTATTGGTGCTCATGAGACTGGAGCTAATGAAACAACATCACAAGCCCCTGGATCCCCCAGTCAAGCACGGAGTGTGCAGTCTTTAAGTAATACATTTTACACCAACTCAGATGGTTTTCCTGCATCAATGTCCCTTTCAGGTTCCCAATCATTTTATCACAATCCAAGCTGTTCTTTGACAAAAAACTCAGTGGACTATGAACAATCTGTTGGCAGTCGCCCTTTGTTCCAGGGAATAGATCAGATTTCCCAGGGGTGTTGGCAAGGTCAGTCTCAGAGTGATCCTAAACAGAAAGAAGTTCCTTTTGGTCAAAGAACCTCCGTCAATGGAAATGGCTCCCTTTTCCAGTCTCAGACATCATGGCGTGTTTTAGACAGTCAAGCTGTGAAGGGTCAACCTTCCAGAGTTCTGGAAGGAAGTTCGAAAATTGCTGGTGGACTTGATAGGCAATTGAGTTTCCACAAGCAGTTTTCAGGGCAATCAAGACGCCATGACGATGTTAGATCTCCACCACAGAGTGTTGGGTCTCATGATATTGGATCAAATTACAGCTTTGAGAAAAAGAGGGAGGTTAGAGACAGGGGTAGTGGTAGTCTGTATCGAACTACTAGCCTGAAGGAACAAGAACAACTTATGATGGGTGGAGCTGATTTCGTTGAGACAATCATTGCAAGAATTGTTTCTGAACCTGTTCATGCAATGTCCAGAAAATTTCATGAAATGACAGCACAGTCCATAGCATGTTTGAAAGAGGGTATTCGTGAAATCATGCTGAATGCTGATAAGCATGGGCAGATACTCGCTTTCCAAAAAGTTCTTCAGAACAGGTCTGATGTAATCATGGATGTTCTATTGAAGTGCCACCGAGTGCAACTGGAAATTTTGGTTGCTTTGAAAACTGGTTTAACTCATTTCCTTCACTTAGACAGCAGCATTTCGTCTTCTGAGTTGGCTCAAATTTTTCTGAACTCAAGGTGTAAGAATCTTTCATGTCGAACTCAGTTACCCGTAGATGAATGTGATTGCAAGGTTTGTGCGCAGAAGAATGGTTTTTGCAGGGAATGTATGTGCCTTGTGTGTTCTAAGTTTGACAATGCCTCAAATACATGTAGCTGGGTTGGATGTGATGTTTGCCTTCACTGGTGCCATACTGACTGTGGATTACGGGAATCGTATATTAGAAATGGGCATGGGACAAAAGGGATGGCTGAAATGCAGTTTCACTGTATTGCTTGTGACCATCCTTCTGAGATGTTTGGCTTTGTCAAAGAGGTTTTTCATAATTTTGCAAAAGAATGGTCTGTTGAAGCCCTTTGCAAAGAGCTTGAATATGTGAAGAGAATTTTTTCTGGTAGCAAGGATATGAGAGGGAGACAGTTGCATGAAATTGCAGAGCAAATGCTGCCAAGGTTGGCAAATAAGTCTAATCTTCCTGAGGTTTTGAGGCACATCATGACTTTCCTTTCGGGTAAGAAACAAATTTTTTCCATGATTACACACTTAGACTGTTCTGTTTTATTTATGTAGGCTAAATTTTGCTGTACGTAAAATGTTTGCATTAAGCTCTCATTTCTGTACATGGAAATTTATTTGATGAGTGAACTGACTACTAGTAATTTAGAACATCTGACATTGAGTATACGTGAATCAAGATAATCAGACTTTCCATAGTCTTTGTTCAATATTGGTTGTGTTAAAATTTTCTAACCAATGCTGAAGGACTTGTCACCTGTACTCCAATTTCTATAATAGTTAAAACAAGGATAAATCATGTGAAGCATACCTTTCTTTGCATAATATTGGATGAAATCGTTATTGTTAATGAAGGTCATCCTTTATATCGGAATGGCAGTGATGAAAATATTTTAGTTGTCAGATTAAATTTTGACTAAAAGTAAAAAAATCTAAGTATGAGTCGTTTATTTTTGCTGTAGAAAGTCATGCTGTTTAACCTGGTATGTTTTGGAATTTGCGGAAACCATTTTGTATTGAATGTAAGACCTGGGGAAAATGTGATGGTGTTATAGGATATGAGATCTATGCAAAATTTAAGATCAGATAGTACAGATATTTGGTCATGCTATTTCCTATGTTTTATTTTGTTGAGCATTGATTTTCTTTTGACGTTTGCATAACTAGTTTTTGTGAAAGGTGAACTGTAAGGGTGTGTATTTACATGCGATATGGTCATTGCAGATGGTGATTCTTCCAAATTAGCCATGACAGCAAACTTTCCTGGGAAGGAGCAAATTAAAGAAAACAATGGAGTAGCAGGGCCTAGCCAGGAAGCAGCTTGGATGAAATCTATTTATTCAGAAACACCTCTGTTAGAAAGGCCTGCGAATATCCTTCCTACCTTTGACCAGAATGATAAAAGAACTCTTGCGCAAGAGTTGCAGATGAGTAGCATCCAGAAGGACTACTGTTTTGACGAATTGGAGAGTGTAGTAAAAATTAAACAGGCAGAGGCTAAAATGTTTCAATCACGTGCTGATGATGCTAGAAGAGAAGCTGAAGGGTTGAAGCGCATTGCCCTTGCAAAGAATGAGAAAATTGAGGAAGAATATGCCAATCGAATTGCCAAGTTGCGATTGACTGAGACCGATGAAATTCGTAAACAAAAATTTGAAGAAGCCCAAGCATTAGAGAGGGCACATCTGGAGTATTTGAACATGAAAAGGAGAATGGAGACAGACATTAAAGATCTGTTATCCAAAATGGAAGCTACTAAAATGAGCCTTGCCATGTGATCAGATAAAAAAAAAATCTAGAATAGTACTTTCAGGTAAATGTATTATGTCCGATCCTGAAATTTGTAGGTTCTGATGCCACCACCTTATTTGTGTGAGCTACTTTAGTCCTGATCCGTAGTTGTATCTATTTGTTGTTGTAGTTCATTTTGTTTTTAAGCTGCTAACCAAAACCTGTAGAGTTCATCACAGCAGTTTAGTCTTATGAAACAATATCAGTTATGAAAGCAAGTTAAATAGATTATCATCCAAATGCACTTACAACAATGTCCAGCATGTAGACGGGTCTGCTGTACACTGTACAGGCTCTTTTATTCTGAGTGTCAGCAGACGAGATTATGAATTATAACATTGGTGATTATTGTACCTTCAACGATGCTATCAACTCATGACTTCATTAATGTTGTATCTAGTCAAATGATGATGTCATGTTTATCTCTACACCAGGGCGAGCCAGCTGGACCTTTTACACTTTCTGATGTTTCATGTTCATGGTAGTTTCATGGGTCTTTTTTGAACTTGAGAAATTTAAGTGCTTAATCAGTGGATACATACATGTTTGGATAAGTTTGCAACAAGTCCTTTTGAGAGTTTTTCTATTGGAAATATAATTTCTTTTCCAGTGGAGAAGTTTTCTGAAATTCTTTTTAACATTGTATTCAAATAGGTCCTAAATGAAAAACCAGCTGTCAATCCTGTGTGAGAGGTAGTGGGGGTGGGGGATTATGCATCTTTTCCACTTATCAATACTCTTACAGGTTTATAATTTTCATCCTATATGTGTATGTTAATAAAAGGAGCAAAAAGAAACAGGAATAGTTCTGGTGCGTGAAATTCTTAATTGTTTATTTATTGTCTATTATATTCGATTGACCGTGAAAAACAATAATGAAATATAAATTAAACTATGAATTCTATCTTAGCATAAAGTTAAATGGAGAAAAAGGTGAGGTGGTGTAAATTTAATACAAGTTTTATATTCTGTGGACACTTTATGTGCGTAGAGGCTGGACTGCATAAGAAGGGAGAAGAATATGCTAAACATTTGACCTTGCCAAAATAAAGAAATGTGCTACTGGGTTTTATCTTTCAATGGATTCAACTGCTCAATGATAACTAAATAATATCATGGTTGACAAAACGCAGTAGTTGTTGAAAACTTCTATTTAAATAAACTTATTTGTAATTGTTTCATTTTTTTTAAAGTGTCGTGAGAAACTTATCCTAATAAACTCGTTCTTATTTTAAGTATTTGACGAAAATAGATTTTCTATTTGATATTTTAAATCCATTCATCTTTTGGCGCATCTGAAACATAAATTTGAATATTATAGCAATAATGTTGTAAGTGTGATACTAAAGAAACAATTGGTTCCGTTTATTAAAAAACTCGAGATATTTCTCTTTGGTTTTCAGATCGGAAGGATCTGGCGAGTTAAAAAACAAAAAACTCCTCAAAAGAATACTGCAGAATAAAATAGAAGTTTCATTCACCTTCTCCACGCAACCTTCCACAAATGCAAATATAATTATCATCTTAAAAAAATAATTAAGTAATGATAATGACTTAAAATATTTTTTATGTTTGAATTTAAAATACTTTATCTTAAACTATTTTTAATACTCGAAACACGGATTAATTGATGGCAATTATCAGACTCTAAGATCCACAGGGAACTAAAGATGGGGTGAGAGTTTGGAAAAATATAAATAACCATTTGCAGTTTGCAGTGCAACATTTCAGTATAAAAAAACAAATAACAAACAATCAAGCACAAAGAACGTAGAAAAGTTTTGAAAAGATCAACAATATATGACCATATTTCAAAAAGAGAAATATATTTAAGCATAAAACAAATTAGTTAAACAAAAAAATATAGGTTTATTTTTTTTTTCTAATACCAAATTAGGGATAGATTTTTCGACAAATATGAGTATAGAACAGTTATGATGGGATACTTTTCATTGTAAAATGTTCAATTCATTTCCCACAAATATGTATTAATGCTTTTAACAAAGATTGGATACCAAGAACTTTTTGCCTATATTTTTCTTCTTCCTAGTCATATATATAATTTATTTTTTTATGTATATTTAAATATGATATATTATTTATTTATAGGTTGTCAAATCCACGATACTGTGGAAGTCTTTCTCTGAACTACTATATATAAAGAATAACTGGCTTTTAAACACAATTTAAGAACATTAATCTAAATAACAACCTAAGGATATTATTTTAAAATTGCATGAGAATTGTCTTTCAATAGGAAGAAATGACGTTATATGATATTAAAATAAAAACATTACATGATAGTACAAAAGTAGAAATGGTAAAAATATATTTTTAATCATTGGATTTTATATGAGACAACATTAAATCAAAGTAGTTGCTTTATGAAATACCAATATCATAGTTTTAATACAAATATTTACACACGTTAAACATTTTAAAGTTAATAATAAACTTAAATGTCATCTACAATGTAGGATGGAGATTAATCCCTTCATCTTAATGTCATATAATATTTACATTTCTATATTACCGTCTTTAGAATTTATATTTGTATATTTGTATATTAATCTCAGCATATCGGATACAACATTTTGGTCAAGAAAATAAAATTTATTACAAAAATAAAATTACTTGGTACTTATTTAAATAATTAAAATATTTAATAAAGTACGCTAAATGTTTTATGATACTGTTTCAACACACTTACAGAATTAAATTTTGATCAGATTCCATGTTCATCCCCTTGAATATTTTAAAGTCTATATGATTTTATATGACAAAACAAACTTGCAACTCACTGCACAGATTGAAATAGCATGGAAAGAGGCGAATTTTCAGCAACGTGTGCTCTGCTGTTACACCATAAAACTGAGTAGAGCTCCATCTTCTGATCTTGCACACTAACACTCTTCTCTTCCTTAACAACCTCACTTCTTGCACATTCACATTTGCTTGTTTAGGTGGTGAGAATGTCACTCACATTCATATTCACACTTTATCTGGCTATGCTATGTGCTGCTTCAGCCTTTGCAGCAGTTCAACACAGGTTGCCAGAAGGTAATGCTCTCTTTTGATAACATTTCATACATTCTAATTCTGATTACTAAATTGTGTTATATGTGTTTGATTCTGATACATGACATACTCTACTATTTTCACATGTACTAATATTTTGTGCTTGTTTTTTGTTTTCTGGCAGTTTACCTCCAAAATGGTAACTTTGAGGAGAAGCCAGACCGCAGATACCTCAAGAAAACTAGACTCATTGGGAAGTATGCTCTTCCAAAATGGGAGATCAATGGTCATGTTGAGTATGTCTCAGGGGGGCCACAACATGGAGGCATGTACTTCCCAGTTAGCCATGGAGTGCATGCTGTGAGGCTTGGAAATGAGGCCTCAATCTCACAAACCATAAGGGTCAAGCCTGGGAAGTGGTATGCTCTAATTCTAGGAGCCTCAAGGACTTGTGCTCAAGATGAGGTGTTAAGGATCTCTGTGCCTCCACAGTCTGGAGATGTTCCTTTGCAGACCCTTTATAGCCTCAATGGTGATGTTATTGCTTGGGGATTCAGGGCCACTTCTTCTGTAGCCAAAGTGATACTCCACAACCCTGGAGTTCAAGAAGACCCTGCATGTGGTCCTCTCTTGGATGCTGTTGCTATTGCTCAGTTCAACCCTCCAAAGCCTACAAGAGGTAATAATCAAACGTGTCACATTACTTATATGATATCTGTTTGCAACATAAAATAATTTGTTAGATCTTATTGTCTTGCTTGGTTATCACGTATAATGTTTGAAATCCTACGTCGATTAGAGACGAGATCTTTTAATAGTTTATAAGTGAATGTAAATCTCACCTTACAAGCCAGTTTTGTAAGGTTGAGTTAAACTTAAAGTCTATTAATGATGTATAACAAGTTGTTATCTTTATGCTCATTGCTGCAATTCACTTTGTATGATGAACTTCTGATTTGAGATGTTGATAGTCCTAGCTAATCTTAATGTGACCTTTAAAAATCGAGTTTTTTGATCTATGATAATACTTGATTATGCGTTTTCCCTGTGCCTTTATCTGGGAGTTGTGTTTTGCTTATTTGGGTATCTAATAAGACTAATACAATTTGATCTGTTGCAGCTAATTTGGTTAAAAATGGTGGCTTTGAGGAGGGTCCATTCCCTATTTTCAACTCTTCATACGGTGTTCTGCTCCCTCCCAAACAAGAAGATCTTGTGTCTCCACTACCTGGTTGGATGATTGAATCCCTCAAAGCCGTGAAGTTCATAGATTCAAAGCATTTTAATGTCCCATTTGGACATGGAGCAATAGAGCTTATTGCAGGCAGGGAAAGTGTCATTGCCCAAATTCTCAGAACAGTTCCCAACAAAGTCTACAACATGAAGTTCACAGTTGGAGACGCCAAAAATGGTTGTCATGGATCAATGATGGTTGAAGCATTTGCAGCCAAAGATACCCTCAAAGTCCACTTCAAATCTGAAGGAAAGGGAAGATTCAAGACTGTGAGCTTCAAGTTCAGAGCACTTGAAAACAGAACCAGAATAACATTCTACAGCTCTTTCTACCATACAAGAATTCAAGACTACGTATCTCTTTGTGGCCCTGTTATTGATCAAGTTATAGTGTACCCTTTTGCCTAAGCACTGTTTCTACGAAACATAGTAATTATTTGGATTTTTCACTGTATGTGGAGATGAAAAATATTTTCCTTTTCTTCCTGTAATAAAAGGGAATGAGATCAATTTCTAAGCTCATAACAAACCTCAATAAGATAGTGTTTCTTTTTGTAATATGAACACAGCACAACTAGTATAATATTTTCCCTCCATGCCTCCTTAAATGCATGTGCTAAGGCATCTAATAGCATAACTTAGCATCCAATACCAGTGCTACGAATATTTTATTCTAAGCAGACTTCAGAAAACATAGAACACTGCCTGCATCATAAAGGAAGTTCGGAAAGATCATAAATGCGTACTTGTGACCAAGCATGTGACCAAAGAAACACAAAGTTAGATCCAAGGAAGACATATCCTATTCTGAAATAGTTTGAGTACAGTCAAATGAATAAATGGATGGATAAATTAATCTATGTATTTAGGAGTTATTTATTCCCCATGTTTCGCTAATTAAAGAACAAAAAAAATTAGAATTGCATGTGGAATTTGTCACCATGAAGTGCATAGTGAGGATCTATACTATCAGGTTTCTGTGTCACTTGTAAAATAACCCATCTTTGTGTCACATGAATAGTTACTATACCCCTAAAAAAGTAGGCAAATTGCATTTATCTTATCACTGTTTACAACTATGTTTGCTGATCAAAAGAAAAAAAAAAAACTGTTTAACACTATGTGCAATTATTTTATCCAAATTCCTAGTGCCTTCACATCTCATCATGCACATGAATTCAGGAAATGCATCTAAAACTTTAAATGCAAAATCATATGCAGATGCCTAAGCAAAGTGTATCAAAGGCAGAACAAATTCTTGGTATGTTCTGCCAGCATTCCAAAATCTCATGAAACAATCTGAATTTTTCATATTCCAACCACCTTCCTCTTCATATGTCTCTACCTACATAAGTACTGGGATATGCAATGATTTTAGTCAGTACTTACTACTTAGTATACAAAAAGATTTCAAAAGCTTCAGTTCATGACAAACTCTAGTTAACTATCACAAGCTATTTGCAACAAATAAGTACAACAATCTTTCATTATACTTGTAGTTGTGTACATAACCCAAACTTTTGGTCTCAACCCTCAAAATCCGTTTAAAAATAGGCGAGGGACAGTAAGTAAAATTCACACTAGCAAGTAACCTTAACCAATTTGTGAATCAAACTAATTTCAAGGAAAGATACACTTGTTTCAGCCCAATAAAATTGTTGTCCAAAACAAGGTCAGATAATTACAACAGTGGTTACACGGCAGCGAAGCGAATCAAGTACCCACTTCTGGCACTCAACTCAAACGGGTCAAATTTCAAGGCTTTTTCCCCTGATCAACCAACACTTCAAGCAACCCATTTCAAAAGACTCCATTTTTCCACCATGTGCTCTGAAAAATCTTTAACACAACCCCGTTTGCAGTGATTGATGTTCTTCCTCAACGTGACCCTCTACTTTCCCACACCCCTCCTTGGGATTCATCTTGTGCTCAAGTGTGACAAAAGCAATAACGTGATGCCGAGGGTACCCACAAGGGAAAAATCGAAAATTTCGATTCTTGCATAGCTTGAAGTGAAGCATCTAATCGGAGATAGCATGGTCGTGCCAGCAGAGGAGCATGGCTATGCAGCGTCCGAATATGTAGAAGCGCGTTTTCTGCTGCTTCGCCACCATGAAGCACCGTTTCCGAAGACTTGTTTTCCGGCAAGGTTGAGAGAGAGCCATGTTAAGGTACGATGAATGAAACTAAAACCTTAAAGGGTGTTTTGCACTTTGCAAAGAATGCCACATTAACCGAACCACCTTAGTTAGTTTTATAGAACATGTTGGGGTCCACTCGTTGGTTCAGTAATACTCCGTTCTCTCTTTTGATCCTCAACTTGTTTAGGGGCCCACTTTTCTACGTTAATGTCGATTCACCATGCATTATGCTGTGATTTTCATGTCACCATCATTATACTGTACGCCAGTATTATACCTTACGCGTATGAGAATATTAAACCACCAATTTCAAACCCTATTTTAACAAAGATTGCTTTCGGCATTACTATTTTATGTAAGTTGACACAAAAAATCCTAAATGGAGGGACATGCACCGATTGATAAAAAAATGAAATCTTTACACGAAAAAGGTTACAGTTAATTAATGAAACAATTTGGTATAAAATAAAAGTTTAATTTTAGTTAAAGAAAACAACACTAGTTATAATCATGGTACCGTGTCCAAATTTTATAAGGAAAAAAAAAAAGACATCTTTTTGAATCCAATGAAAGACCCAATTGCCATTTGAAATATAAAAAAGAAGTAAAAGAAAAATTTGCATGCTTTTTATTACATACATTGAGTTCATAGGATTCTAGAAGGACAGAGAAAAGAATACAAAATGGTCAAAAAGAGAGTGGAGAAAGTTGCATTGATGACAAGGCGATTCCATAAGCAATTAGAAAGCGTGGATAAATGAAAAATGAGGAGAATCCTGTGGCATGGTATGGTAGGTTATGGAATATGAATTGATTATTTATTCCATGGAATAATAGAATAATGGATGGTGTTAGGAAATTTCCTTTCTATATACACCTCCCCACCCAACCCAGGTGGCATTATCGTCGTTATACATATATCCAAATCACGTTTTTTTAAACAGCAAATAAAAGAAGAAGAATAGAACTTTGACTGTAGCAACTATGGGATGAAGTGTAGTTTGTGGTCACTGCTCACTTTGGCGGCACAAAACAAGATGTCGGCTACTTCATTCGAGATAAGATTGAATTATTGAATATGCCTAGTCACCCTCAACCCTTCCCATTACTATTTGCACCATCAGGATGCTTGGAAGTGGAAGATTAAATATTGTCATCAAATAAATTATGCTGACTCAATTTATCTTTTAGCAACTTTGTTCAACTTGTTTCTTTATTTATTATTAGTGTATAAATGTTAGTTGAAACCTTACCTTAATTAATCAAATCGAGTAACCTATTAATAACAAGAATATGAAAAAACATCTTAAGATTTTAAATGGAGTTATTTTTTTTTTTCATAATTAACCCGTTGTTCATGGTTACATATGTTTTCAGTGTTTGTTTTTCTTGAATTGTCAATAATATTCTCGATACATCAAATCTTAAGTTTATTAGAACTCTATATAGTCATCCTTTTATCATATTATGATTTATCCTATTATATATATAAACCCACTGTTTTTTCTTAAATGACTCAACGAGGCTTCTAGACTTTACCCTATTTAAATTCCACAATGACGACTGTGTATTAGTCCAACCGCCCAAAATAATACTTAGTATCTTATTAGGTGGCTATTTTCTTGTCTGTGTTTGATTTTACGTTAGTTAGTGAAAGAGACGTCTAATTTTGTTCGGTATCGCAAAGGAAAAAACACCTAGGAATTAAAGAAATAGTAATAATTTTTTTTGTTAAAATAAACTAAACATAAAATTTTATAATCCTTTTGTTAAACTCGATCCATCTGCCAGTGTTTGCCTGCGGATTCGAGTATGTTTTGGCTCGACAACTTTCCTCTAAGAGAAAGATGGAACAGAAATCCACGCATTTATTAACATGTCAAATCTTAGAAAAGTAAACGAACTTTTAATGCTGTTAAGCTTGATAGGCTTAAGGCTCATGATGTGATAACACTCAAAAAGTTGAAGTATGTACCTTATACTTTAAACCCGGAGCTTATATCCCGTCACAAATAGGTTTTATCACTGCATGACTTCCCATTGAAAATAAAAGAAAGCAAGTATTGGATTGTACAGTAACTTTCATTCTACGTACTTTATAATAATTTTACTTTTCTTTTGCTATTATCCAATAGTGACTGCACATTTATTTACATAATTTTCTCAGTCCCGTGATTTAATAATAACAGGCTAATTCTTTACAACTAGTTATACTTGTTGCCATATAAGTAACAAGTAAACCAACTATCCTTTTCTATGGCTACTATCCGATAGCGACTACACATCTACACAATATTATTTGAGTCCCATGAATTAACAGGCCAAGTCTCTTCAACCAGTTATACCTGTTTGCAGAGAAGTAACAAGTGATTGAACTTAGGTCCTGCAAAAAAGGAACAGTAAATCAAATTACCATCAGAGAGCCAGAGCAAAACAAAGCAGATAAACATGAAGCCAAAACAAATACCAAAAAAGTAGATCCAGTTTGATCAACGTCAATGGTCAAAATGTAAACATTACTGTTTTTGGTGATAATATTTGTCCAGCAGCATCTCTGAATACTCTCCAAAAGTAAGGGCAGCATTTGATGGAATAAGCTGGAAAAGAAATGATAAAAATTCAGCCCATAAGCCCGTTCTTGACATTAGAAACAAGGCTTACCTTATTTAATATGAATGAAGCAGCTGGTTCGGGCCGTATCATCTACATGCCGAAATTATACCATACAGAATGCTAACTTCACAGATTTCAAAGTGAGATGGATTTGTAGTTGTTAAACGGTTATGTCACATATGATATTGCAAAAGTCACTCCGTTACTTCTCTTTCTTTTAATGTCATCCTTTACTAATTCAAATCTCATATGGTGAGTTATTTCAAGCTAAATATGAAGAATTATCATGACCTCAAGAATAATACATACCTCTTTATGAATGTGAACTTCCTCGGGAAAATTGAGTTTTTCATCCCTGAAAATCATAATTATTGACACATTATTATAGAATTGATCACTGACCTGAGATTCCCTAATGTTCCACAGAAGATAGCTCCTGACAATTTAAGCAACAGAACAGTCTAGCTTTATTTTTCAGACTTGGGAGAGCATACCAGTCCGGTTGCATGAATAATGCAAATGTCGAGCGCTCAATACCAAAAGACTTCTCCCCCTTGGGAGCCTAAAAGTATCATAACATTCACATTTTATTACAAAAGACTGTTTGTGGAAACCGAACAAAAAAGGAAACGCTGGAGTTAAAGAAATTGCATTTGGGTATATCAAGAGTCTAGACTAGATCAAGCTAGAATCGAAGTTATACATGAAAGGTGATAGATGCCAAATATATGGGGAACACTAGGAAAATTCTTTAAAAATTTATATATAAATATTAATGAATTAATCAATAAATATTTGACATCTACGTTTTTTTGTTACAGCATGGGCATTAGGCACGTATCTGTTTATGTATGATTGAGTAGACCTCCAAGCAAACGCTATCTAATATTCAAAATACCAGCATCCCATAACTTTCTTCTAAAATAAACTTTATAAAGCATTATTCGGTAAATTGCAAAATCACTGTAGAAGAACACCAGGAGAGATATAATTATGACATCAACTATTAGCATGTGTACAAGCAATCGATGATGCAAAGCATGAAAACAGAAGGAATATATAAAACAAATTCAACAGGATGACCATGACATTCTACATGTCTATTATAAAAAAGGGACGATATAAATATGTTTGTCATTGGAATTTTTAAATTACCTGAACGCAATGAGGTGTTGCACAAAGATAACTTCCAGAAAGTATTTCAGTGGTTTCACCAATTTGGTATGCTATATCATCTTCTCCAAAGACAACCTATAATATAGAATAAACAATGACTAAATGCATTATACTGATTCACTAAAAGTCTAAGCTTCGAATTTGCTACAATTCAAACAATGATTTAATTATTTTGAAGTCAAGGAATATTTCTAGCAACTCACGTGTTATAAACTTTTTCATTATATGCTGTCATATGAATGGACATCTTTATCTACCAAAGGAAATATTTCTAGCAACATACTCTTTTGAACATGACATTATTGGATGAAATTCGTGAGAATTACTAAATCATGTAAGTCACTCACACTCCTTATTAAGAGTGTTTTACGGGCATTTTCCTATCTAAAACTGCGTCATCCCTATCTAAAGCATCTGAATACATTTCACAAAAAATTTCCAGTCCAAAATCGCTCAACACTGTCAAAAGAAAGGAGAGATTTAACCAACCCTTACCTGCCAAGAGAGGATGGGTCCTTCACATTGAAACATAGATAAACCAAGAACCAAATTTAATATTGCAATTATGTAATTTTTTAATCATTTATATAGCCAATGTTACTTGTAATTCTAGAAAAATTCATACTTTGACAATTTGATCACTTCTTGTTCGAATATAGAGGCCCGCACCACTATCAGGGCAAGACATTTCTACACCATCTCTCGTAAACATACCACAAGTTAAACCTACATATTGAATTGAAATGGAAATTAGGAAAATGATAGCATCTGAAGAACTATAATATTGTTACTCTTGGCAACAATTTAACTTCTTAATGTCCACGGACTTCTCTAGTTGACTAGGAAGATTATAAGAAGTTAATCTTAAACTGAATGAAAAAAAAATATGAGAGCACAACACATATCCTATAACAATAAACATATAAAACAACCTGTCAGTGAACCATGGTCAGTATGCCATCCACACCAAGAAGACAAAGAGTTACCATCTGGGTCTCTGTTAAACATCATTTGTTACTTGTTAATATATATATTCATGCATATGAACATGTATAACTAGAAATGTTTGTGCTGTTCCAAGTATATATAATTATATTAAACTCTAAAACTAAAATATACTCGAAACAGCATT
>Ga0123340_1002196_pt1 | contig 17375 bp, 20 predicted proteins | sample SirMexnodulemix_FD_89961 | JGI IMG/M metagenome (GOLD analysis project Ga0123340, IMG submission 89961) | Root nodule microbial communities of legume samples collected from Mexico - Siratro Mexico nodule mix | ecosystem: Host-associated > Plants > Roots > Nodule | place: Mexico: Nepantla... | reverse complement strand
TTTTTTTTTCTTTTTTTTTTTTTTTTTTTTTTTTTTTTTTTTTTTTTTTTTTTTTTTTATAATATCAGTTTCTAGCTACTGTCTCTCATGAAATCAGAACACCAATGAATGGCATTTTAGGTAACATCAGAATTTTCTCTACCCCTAAAATGTAACATTCTTTGATAGCTACTTTCTCATTACTATTAGTGATGCTATCTTCAAACTCCATGTTACTGTAGGAATGCTTGGTCTGCTTCTAGGCACAGAATTGAGTTCGACTCAACTAGATTATGCTCAGACTGCTCAAGCATGTGGGATGGCTCTGATAGCATTGATAAATGAGGTGCTTGACCGAGCCAAAATTGAAGCTGGCAAGTTAGAGCTGGAAACAGTTCCCTTTGACATTCGATCCATACTCGATGATGTCCTTTCTCTTTTTTCTGAGAAGTCTCGGCACAAAGGTTTAGAGGTATGTCTAGATGCTAAATTGGTTGTGAAGGTTTGAAGATCATTTAGCTTTATGAGTTGCAGAATTTCATAATTCTATTTTGTATTTCTTGTACTAATGATCTTATTCCATTTTCATCTGTTTCAACCTTCTGGATTCGTATGTCTTTTGGTGACAATGTTCCTACTGGGGGTTCCTATTCACAATTCTTCTGGCTTGGACTTAATACGGTTTTGGGAACTATAGCTGGCAGTGTTTGTTTCCGATAAAGTTCCAGATATTGTTATGGGAGATCCTGGAAGATTCAGACAAATAGTAACAAACCTTGTTGGCAATTCTGTTAAAGTAAGTGAAAATTTCAAAGTTAACTTGTCTAATGCTATGCGCATATTTGCATTACTAACATGTATTTGTGTGTGAAATGTCTCTCTAATCTAACTTTGTTCAATTTCATAACTATTGAATCCTTATCAGTAGTAATTTATTAGCAAGGTACTTCGCTGTAACATTACTGATTATAATCTTGCAGTTCACTGAGCGAGGACATATATTTGTGAAAGTCCATCTAGCTGAAAATAGGGTGCACACAGTGAATGGAAAAATTGAGACTTTTCTCAATGGACGATCAGATGAAGTTGTCCATATGTCTAATGGTGGTTATAATTTCAAAACTTTAAGTGGATTTGAAGCAGCTGATGAGCGGAACTGCTGGGACAATTTTAAGCATCTGATCGCTGATGAAGAATTTTTCTTCGATGATTCGGTGAAAAAGGTGGCCAGTGAATCTTATGAGCAAGTCACCTTGATGGTCAGTGTGGAGGACACTGGAAATGGAATTCCTTTCTTAGCCCAAGATAAGATTTTCATGCCTTTTGTACAGGCAGACAGCTCAACCTCAAGACATTATGGTGGTACTGGGATTGGCTTGAGTATAAGCAAGTGCCTGGTTGAACTAATGGGTGGTGAGATAAGTTTTATAAGCCGACCCCAGGTTGGGAGCACGTTTACATTTAGTGCAGATTTTGGAACTATTAAGAAAAATTCAATAACTGACATGAAGAAACATAACTTGGAAGACCTGCGTTCCAGTTTTAGAGGGTTTAAAGCCATTGTGGTTGATGGAAAACCTGTTAGAGCAGCTGTTACCAGATACCATCTGAAGAGACTAGGAATTCAGGCCAAAGTTGCAAATAGCATCAATAAGGCTGTTTCTTTATGTGGGAAAAATTGGTCTTTGACTTCAGGGTAAGATTTTAGTTTCTCTTGTTATAGTTGTCAATTATGAAGAAGCTGAATGTGATAACAAACAGTAGTATCAACATTTTAGAAACTATCATTAGCATATGCTTGTGAATTATGTTATAATTCTTACACACTTTAAATTGAATTTGAAATATTCATCAAGATGCATTTTCTGCAGATTTGTATGATTTGAAATAAGTTTTGTTTGAGATATTAATGTGGTTCAGTTCATTCACTGCGTAAACTGGTTGGATATGGCAGAATATTTCAGCCTGATATGATTTTTGTTGAGAAAGACTCGTGGATTTGCGGAGAGGATGGGATCTTCAATGTGTGGCAACTGGACTGGAAACAGAACGGGCATATGTTTAAGATACCTCAAATGATCCTTCTTGCAACCAACATTACTAATACTGAATTTGATAAGGCCAAAGCAGCAGGTTTCAGTGATACTGTGATCATGAAGCCTCTGAGAGCCAGCATGGTGGCTGCATGTCTTCAACAAGTTCTGGGAACGGGGAAGAAGAGGCAGCTAGGAAAAGAAACGGGTTCCAATTTTGCACGAAGCCTTCTTTGTGGGAAAAAAATATTAGTGGTTGATGACAATAGGGTAAATAGGAGGGTCGCTGCAGGTGCATTACAAAATTTTGGAGCTCATGTGACGTGTGCAGAAAGTGGCAAAGTTGCTCTTGAAATGCTTCAATTGCCCCACAATTTTGATGCTTGCTTCATGGATATTCAAATGCCAGAAATGGATGGGTACGTTTTTATTATTTCCCTTATTAATATAATATTATAAAGTCATATATAATAGTATACTTTTATGGTTTAATTAACCATTTAGTCCTTGCATGCACTTTTTGCTTTAATCCCTACACATAGATATTCTGTGCATTAGAGCCTATACGGGCAAGTGTTTAATCTTTTGATTCTGACACTTGTCAAAACTTTGTGTTTTAGTTTCTGTACCTAGAAACTCTATTTTTTAGTTCCCATGCAAGATTTTTTTTTTTTTTATTTGTCCGTGTCAAATAATTTCCTTAACTTTAGATGTTGAAACACCACCTCAAAATTGAGATCGACTATGTAAACTCCCAGAAATTGTAGTTGTCAAAATTGACATTGATTATGTAAAAAAGTTGTTCTTGTCGAGGCATCTTGACCAGTTGTGTGGAAGTATCATATTACTCCTTGGACAATTATTGTGTAAGATACCATCTACAACCAAAATGATTGTTAGGTTGGTCTTCTAATTCACATCATAAACTAGATTTAAACCCAGATTTGAATATGGTATGAGATTTAGGCACCAAACTCAACTCAATAATACTAGACATGAGGAGATTTATTAAGAAAAACTCAAATCTTATAAGCCGGTGAGTAAGTTCCAAACCCAATGTTGAGACTTAACTTCTATGTTGCATGTGAAACTTGTTATTGACCCTTCCATCACCACCTCTTCATATTGAGATGGATTCCATGAAGCATCTAAATAAATAGATCATCAAATTATTTGCAGGTTTCAAGCAACTGGAAAAATTCGGGAAATGGAGAGAAAGGCAAATGAGCGTCTGAGGAATGGTGAATGTGGTGAAGGAAATGGCTGGAAAAATGAGTACCATTTACCTATATTGGCCATGACAGCAGATGTAATTCAAGCAACATACGAGAAGTGCGTGGAATGTGGAATGGATGGTTATGTAACAAAGCCTTTTGAGGAAGAGAATCTGTATCAAGCAGTTGCAAAGTTTTTCAGCCCCAAGCCTACCTCGGACAACTCATTACAGAATGGCAACAGAACTGGGAAAGCACCTTAATTGAATTGGACACTCTCACTTCTGGCATTTTTCATAGTTTGCTAGTGATCTCAATGTGCTTCAACATGCAGAAGAAGAGCATCAGTTGGTTTCAAGATATCTGAGGTTATGCATGCATGCGACAATTATACATGCATATGCAGTGATCAGTTCTAACCACCAGCTGAACATGATTTCAATCCGAGTAAAATTTATACCACTACTACCCCAACTAGTGTACAGATCTCCCAAGGGATGAGGAAAATCATGTAAATTCAATATTTTTCTTTGGCATCTCGATACTCCCTATCAGAAGGGGTTCTCTATAGTCTCTATTTTTTAGTTTTGAAATCCTTTTTCTGTAAAATTGTCTTGTATAAGATTTGGTTAGTTACTACTATTATTGTTCAGAAGAAAAAGGTTGGTTGGTGCTAACAATGCATGGACTATATTTGTACCACGCTTGATCTCAACATGCATTTGCCATATTACTGCCAAAACTAACTTCACAAGATGGAATATTACTGCCAAATGAAATTATAACTTTGAGAAGCAAACTTAAGAAAGGTATATTATTGTTTTGAGAGGAAAGAGAAGGAAAAATGTACACGTTCGGCATGGTGATGGTGGTAGTCACGTGGCAACCACAGAAGCAATGTGAAGCGACATTTGTCAACAGTTGGTAGCAAGCATTGTGAGGTGGCAGCTTCTCTACATAACATGACATGTATATAGAAAGAATGAACTAATGTGTATTAAGTGCATACATAGAGAAAGTGGTAGAAGTTTGAAGAAAGAAATAGAAAAAAAAAATATGGAACAGTATCAGAACCAGTACGGTGCTGTTCCTATCAGTAAGGATCCTATTCAGAAGGAAATGGAGACCACCGGAGACACCACTGGAGTTGGGGTTGGTGGTGGCGGTGGTGGCAGTACACAAGTCATAGCAGAAGATTACGATAGCAGCAAAAGCAACCGCAGTGGAGAGAAGCAGAAGAAAGGGATAATAGAGAAAATAAAGGAGAAGCTTCCTGGGACTGGAACACATCAACACAAGTAGCTCTCCTCAATCATCAACACAGTTTAAAGTCATGTCATGTTATGTGATAAATGCTACGCATGTTGCTTCCTACATAATACTAAATATATCTCTGTCCTTGCTTCTGTCACCAAGTTAATAAAACTACTTCTATTTTATGTTATGTTCTGTTATGCTTCCTGAATCTTTATAAACCTCTTTATATGTTTATCCCTTTTTTGTTCTACTCCTCAACAACGTTAGATTATACCAACATACCAAATATTTATTTGATTTTATTAATTTTACTGATGACTTTTTATAATCTCTTTGAATCAATAAATTCAATTAAGATAGAAAACAACATAGCATTCTTTCTACAGAAACGTTGGATCTGTTGCTTGAGGTTGAGACTTTCATTTACTTTCACTATATATCTGAATTAAGAAAGTATATGTCAAAGGTTAAGGGATTTTGTTCAGATGTAATAGTAATGAAATGCAAGGGAGAAGGTTGGTCAAGTCACATATAATTATTGTTGTTATATATCATTCTCATATAACATTCCCTTTATCCGTACTTACTATTTAAGAAAAGTGAAAAAAAAAAGTGAAAAAAAGGGTGCAAATGAATTTAAATGTGTAGATCATTATGGAATATTATTTACTATAACTTTGGTGAAAAGAAGAATTTTAATATTAAAATTAATCAAATGTTGAGTTTAAATAAAGAAGAGTACACAATTCTCACACAGAAGATCTTGAGTTTAGAAGATGAGATTGTATCTAAGACTTAAAATTTTTAAAAATAATAAAAGAATTGAGGTTTTCGACATGTTCAATGTTGTATTATCATTAAATATTTTCAAATCATTGATTTTTTATCACAGAATGTGAGTAAATTTTCCATAAACAGTGTTTACGAGTACAATTAACTAAACTTAAACACCAATCATATTGAGTGAGTACTAAAATCATTAAAATGTAATTCTGATAATTACACCACAACTGTTAGTCATAATAGTAAAATGTTAGGTGGCGCATCCGGACCGGTTCTCGGGACTTGTAACGAAACAGTGCCAAATTCCTGTAAATATAATTTAAATGTTATATAAAATAGATTAATAATTTTATTAGAAATAATATATTTTATTATATAAATGAATAATATAATTTAAATTAATATTTATTAAAATATATTATTCTTATATTATTGTCTATCTTTTAATTTATATTTATGAAAAAATACATCTGCATAAATATCTATTTATTTTAGCACACCAATAAACCAAGTTGAAAGAAAGGTTTGTTTATTCCTCGTCTTTATCCTTGCAGAGGATAGAAAAGATTAAACTTTCAAAATAGATTATTTTATGTTCTTGAAATATCTTTAATGAGTTAACATCAATTTGGTCTACTTTTATAATTTTAGTTTACCTTATATAGTAATTTCATATTTACATCATTCGTTGTTATATGCTATTAACAAGTATTAGTTGTGCACCGCCTAAGCCAGAGAGGGCAGATGCAAAACCTGCTTATGCTTGATGCCTTGTAACTTGTGCATGCCCAAACCCTACGATGTCGAGGCCATTCTGTAAACATTCCACAATTTCAACTCAATTCTAAGTCGCATTTAAAAGGTCATATTTGTCAATTGACTTCAATGAAAACTACAAGAAAAAATTATGGAAGTGCAGGACTTCTTCATCCGATAGATTTTTTGGGCCTTTTATAAAGTCGTCCACAAACATTTTACTCCATTCCAATTCCTTCTGTAATCTCACCACTATCGAGTACAGTTAAGGGATAAGAGAACTTCAATCCATTTTCAGAAATTCGTAATCTCGTGTTCTTAATGGTAAATATTAAAGTTTAAAAGAAAAAGAAACAGTGCCACTACTCTAAAAATAGAAGCCTTGGCCACCCCATTTGGTGACCAGAAATTGGAGTTCTTCGAAAACAAATCGGAAACGATAGAAAACAAATTAACACATCAGGTTGGCCGCAAGCTGCTTCTGCGCCCTACTTTAGTATGAACTGGTTCACATATTAACTACATATTGGAGCAAATACCACAGTATAGTGCATTCAGGGAAAATGAAATTCGAAGCCCCAGAACTCGACTTAAAATAGGCAACAGAGCAGTTGAGCTGAACCATTCAGGGAGCTACTCTCCTCGGAATAACCAATTTATCATAAACCCATGATGAATATTTTGAACTTGGCGAATCAGGACCAGACTCATGAGCTATACTCAAATGGTTGAGGAGGTTGGGGTTCCTCATCCACAGCCATGGCTGATGAAGAACTCTGCAATCCAGTTGCTGACCCACCAGCAGCTGAAGTGGTGGTTGATGAGGGCGTATCAGTAAGAGCAAGCACTTCTGGCTCAGTAGGACGCAAGTCTTTGAGAAGCACAAATCCTGAAGGTGCCAACTTAACTGGAACATATCTGCTGTCCTGCAAAAATTTAATAACCTTCTCCTGCGCAGGAACCACCCTTGCAGGATTAGTCAGAATCTCAAAAGATGACTCAGGTTCTGATTTCTTCTCCGTTGTTGGGCTATCAACCTACAGAAAAGTGAAATTTTTAAAGGTCATCAAGCAAGCATATATATGTGATATGATAAGTCATGGATCTAACATTTTCAAAAACACTTTAAAATGTTCTTAAAATATAGATTTTAGTCTAGTTAAATCTCACAAAACAAACTTGTAAGGTCATATTTGTATATTATAATTTAGTAATATCTTTAGTCCATGTGAGATGTCCAACAAGTATAATATCACCTTTGCAATGAAGAAATTTTTTATGCCAAACTCTGCCTACACACAAAAAAAGACTCCAGCCAAGAAATTTCAGGAACCATTGGATCTCCAGGACCAATCACAGTCCAACCATTTTCTACTAGCAATTTAGCTACATTCCCCCTCCTTACATACCAAGTCTTAGACCTACTTCATAAACTCTAAATAAATAAACGCAGTTTCAGAACTGCAACCACAATCCCTATTCCCTTTACTCAAAAAGTGTTACTTATTGCTAGTCAAGAAAATTTCTACTGAGTCCGCACACAACAAAAAAATAAGTAACAAAATGCTTTAATTCAGAAACATGAAAGGAAGGCCTTCAATAACTAATTAAAAAATGCATTACCTGCATTGAATCTCCATCCTTTTCACCAGATGACTTTCCTTTTCCACCACTCGGTGCAGATGAAGAGTCAGGAGCAGATGAAATTTCAGCATTAGCTTTCTGCTCTTCTGCTTTCTTAGCCCTTGCTTTAGCCTTAGCTGATGTTGACAGAACAGCAGTGGGAAGCTTCACAGTTGAAGTAGTGGTGGGAACGGTAGTAGGCTTAGGATATTCAAAAAGTGAAGGCTTTGCATGTGACAAGAACTCAAACTTTGGAGATTTCAGGTCATAGTTCAGGCCAATAAAAGCTGTGGGGGAAAAGGCCAAGCTTACAAAATAGATAAGAGGGTACCAATACCAAAATTGGCTGAAAACTGCAAGACCAACCACTGCAGTGATTTTATCATGTTTTGTCTTAGAAAGTAGCCTTATGGTCACATTTCTGCCACCAGCATCAAGAATTCCTGACGCCAAAATTGCTCCCATCTTGCTCATGGTATCCTCGTGCTTGTCCAGGATAATTTTCTCCAACTGTCGCCTACAGTGCAGGGTATGTCAGAAAATAACAATTTATTATTGCCTTGCAGTCCGAAATAAATAGGATGGACTTACCTAAATGTTCCAACACGTGAGTCACTAGCTTCACTGATCTGAACCATGACCATAGCCATTGCTATAAGGGCACCTTGACGAACAAAATCAACAACATCCGAAGTCAAAGGCTCCAATAAAGAGATAGCCTCACTGAGACCTGTACCGGCACAGGAAATACCCACAGCAAGAGCTGCCCCATATCGAACATGTGGATTGTAAGACTCTGATAGGAGGGAAACAATTCGTGGAGTCTGTAGTAGATAAACATTGCAAGTATCAAACGAATATCCAAAACAAGAATAAAACCACAAAAAGGCAATTCAGAACAAGGGAAAATCCAAAGATATAGAACTAACCTGCTCTGGATTGGAGTACAACACAAAACCTAAGGCTAGAACTGCAGTCCTCCTAACATCATCACTCACATCAGATACAGCAAAGTGCAGTAACTGGCGAATGGCCTTATTGTTTGCCGTTCCCCTGTACGCCAAGGCCAATGCATACATGCCACCATAACGCAGTATTGGGTCTTGATCACGAGTCATCTGCTCAATCAAAGTGTCTGCTTCCTCTTCTCTCCCATAAACAGTAAGAGCTATTCCCAAAGCTAGCCCCCTGAAATTATTGAACAGACATAAGCAAGAGAAGCCACAGTTTCACACCTTGTCAAGCAAAACACATTTACCTAATAATTTTTTCGTGTTGTGTCTCATGTGCATAAGTGAGCATCTCATTTGCCTTGTCACTACCAGTTCCAACCATGAGTAAACCCATACTGATACCAGCAGCCTCACCAGCAACAGCACTATCAGTGTAGAGAACGTTCTTTATTTCCTCATAAATATCCTCATCTGCAGTTCCTAATGACGCCAATCCAAGACCTAAACATGCACCGTGTTGTATAACCTGCCCACACGAAGCTTGTGTTAAATATAACCAGGGGTTATTTCTTGTTCTACCAAAAGAACATCATAAGCATTATTTATGAGCACCTCAACAGTGGTACTGCGCAGGCTATCACGAAGAAATTGTTTGATGCCCTCTCCATGGTTAGCATGAATAAGACCAAGGGCATAGAGAGCACCGCCTTCTGAATATGGACTACCACCACCTCCAGTCCCACCCTGAGGTAAGTAGGGTGCCATCAGTGACCTTCCTTGCTGCAAATGGCCTCTATGGATAACACCAAGACCAGCAGTTGCACTAAACTTGGCCCAATTAGTAGCTCTGCTCAACCAATCCTATGATTTTCAAGGTGCAATATTCTTAAGGATGGGAAGCAATCAAAATGTATGGGAAAACACAAGGAGAGGGGATAAGGAGAAAATTAGCTATAATAACGAACCAAATTTTCCCTGAGGAAAGTATCCACAGTTGTTCCAGCATGCATAATTGCATTGGCATAAATTGTAGCACTGTGACAGACACTATTCCTCATCTCCACAGACTGCTTTATTGTCTTTAGAATAAGCAGGTCAGATCTAAATGCAGATTACAGAGAAAAACAGAATAAGAACAAACAGCAATAATTCAGTGAGACTAAAACCAAACACAAAATGAAGATATAATATAATATGACCACAGAAACTGCCTCACTTGTTATGACTGTAAAGGAACTGCAGAGTCAACTGTATTGAAGTTTCTCCAGACAGAATTCCCTTTATTTTGTTTAACCTCTCAGCGTACAGGGTTTCAATTGGATCCTCCGGCACATCAACAGTAGGAGCAGAATCACCATCTGTCATTTGAACATCATCCTGTCCACTCGCACTAGCATTTTGAGTAGAACCTGTGTCGCTGGGTTTTGGCTGTGCAGCATCTGAAGGCTGAGACTTAGGTGGTGATAGGCGATCTCTAACATTTAGAAGAAAAGCTTGGTGCTCATTCTCTACCAAATCAAAAGCAATTTGAAATGCCAAAAGAGCATCATCTTTGTTTTCAGAACGTAAAAGCTTCTCTAATATGCTTGCAACACCCTCTGGCTCATCCAAGAACATAAGACATTGACAAATGCTAAGATAATCTGGTGAAGGAAGCTTTTGAAACACTTTAACAAGGAGACGAAGAACCTGAACAACAAGAACAAGGATCAATGTCACTCTTCTGTCAGAAAAACTATGGTTAAAACGTATTATTCACATTTTTATAAGTTGCAAGTCATGCCACAAACCAACTAGTCGTCAAAGAACACATTTGATCCACTCAACATTTTTTTCAGTTCAGTTTCAAGTACGATTCATCAGATCTTCCTCTTGACCATATAAATTCAGGCAGCAGCAAAATATTCATCCCATTTGAGTATACAATTCATAAAGAAGTAAAATTCCAACTAAGAATCAAGCCCAGAGAGATATTTCAAAGATAATTAAAACCATAAATCATCTCAATGAAAGACAACCCTCCAACTTCACCAGATACAGAGAGTGGTTAAAACTTAACACAAGCAGAAAATTTTCAAATCCCTTACCTCTTGTCTGTATTCCCTAAGGTTAACAAAGGAATGAGAGACATAAATGCAATATGATAGAGTTCCTTGAACATTGTCACTCCTTGTAATTGCCTCCTCTAGTTTATCTAATCTCCTGCATTCAATTGCAGTTCCCATAGCTTGCTGGTATTTTCCATCCACGATACACCTAAATTAGATAAAGCAACAAAAAGTGAGGGATTCCCAAGAGTTAAGATACATTTGGTTACAGAAACCAGAAGAATGATTATGGCTCACATACTTATCCAACAGTCTCTCCACAATGGCTTCCAACCTTGGGTCCACTTTGATAGATTCATCACTTGAATCTGCTGCCTTTGACTTTAGACTAGCATATTCATCTATGGCCTTGGCTGAAGATAGACGAAAATAAACAAAATATTCATTGGAACTTAGCATGGCATGATTAACCCTTGTTAGTTATATTCACAGACAACACTTCATATGTTGCCTGCCGAGGGCCATACAGTTGTCTTATAAAAACAAAACAGATAATAACTCTCACCAAGAAGCGTGTGAACGTAGTCAGAATCCTCTGAAACATCAAAAAGAGGACCAGCTCCAAGGGCATAAGATAACGAGTCATTAAGTTCACCCAAGTAATAAAAGACCTGAAGATTAGGGAGTGATGCATACTTAGATCATTAAGATAGACCATGAAGCTGACTTCAGTATCTAGGAATGAAATTTTCCAGAACAGAGAAAACATGTCCTCTGGCGACTGCTTTAAAAATTGAGTAAGATAAAAAAGAGATATGAAAGCCTATACTTTTTTCTACATCTCAAATATTTTGAAAAATTATCCATTACAATGAAAACGATTATGCAAGACAAAATGGTGTCATATTAATTATCAATAAGAAGCTGGTTCAAAATGATAACAGATGACAGATACCTTTGACACCAGAAGAGCAGCAAGTTGCCTTTGATGTTGATCAAACTCCTCATCTTCATGCAAACTCTCTCTGTTCAACACGCATAGCAAAACAAACAGTTAAATCCTTTACATTCCCACTTCTAACCAAGCACACCAAACATTTAATTCAAGCAAACAACAGCAAACCAAACAATCAGATCATCAAGCAAAATAAGAACCATAAGCATCAATAACAAAGTCTACAAATTGCAGCACCAAGAAGATGCAGCTAAAACCATTCCACTTCAAAGAGAGACCAAGCTTTCAGGACCACATTGAATCATGGATTTTATCACTATATATGGAAAGTGCGACCAATAAAGTATACCCCTTTGGCTACTAAACCACAATTAAAATATAACACAACTGAATCAACAGTTCTTTTTTCTTCTTTCTTGGTCAATACACTCAGTGAAACTAAAAGCGCTCAGCAATTGAAACCATATTACTTTCGTGTAAACAAAAATCACACACAAAACCCAAATCCAAATACTCAAAAACCAGAGATCGAAGGGGTAAAGGAGAATGCGCACATCTTTGGGAGACTAGTGGAGATCTCGGGCCAGAAGGTGTCGACCAAGTTGTTGAGGTTGGAGAGCGCGTGAAGCTTGAGCGAGAGATGGGACTCGTTGAGCATCGCCAGCATCCCACCTGCGGAACTCACCAAAGTCGTAGCCATGGTTGCGCGCAGAGAAACGGAATTGACGAAGAATTCCAACAGCTAGGGTTAGGGTTTGAGTTTGGTACTAAACGGAACGAGCGATCTGAGAGAGTTGCAGAAGCAATTGAGACAGGGTTTGGGTTTGGGTTGTTTTGGGAGTGAAATTGAAATGTGTTTATTAGGAGAATCTTCAATTCTTATTCAACACGAAATGGATCAATTTGTCAATTTCTTTAAAATTTCAAATCCTTTTTTTTTCTTTTTTTTCTTTTTATTAAAACACTCATAATTAGTTAATTTCAGTAGATGAGATTAAAATTTGAAAAAGGTCGTAATATACATTTATCATAATTTACTGACAAATATTGTACCACCGTATAAATATTTTAAAATTCATTTGTACATATTGTAATATCTTAAAACATAAAAAATTAATGAGAAGAAAATTAAGAAATAAGCTATTTTAGAAAGTTTAAACTAATATATAAAAATAGTTTATACCCAACACGTATAATATCATTTAACAGACATTTTTATTGTTTTTATAATATGGATATATTTACAAATACATATTATAAAACACAAAACATAAATTTAAAAATATGTAATCAAAAAGTATAACTTTGAACATAAAATATATAAAGTACCTTTTGTTAGAGATTCTTTGATGTATTGAGTCTGTTATATAAAAACCAATTTAGTCGTTATTGAAATTCCTATTTAAAATATAGAAAAAAGTATTTACTTTAATTATAAATGCCTGAAAAAATCAACTCAGGCATAACGATGCCTATTATTTAATCTCCACTTTTATGACAAAAGAAAAAGATTAATAATTCTCTTTAAACTTATAAAAAAACTACCATTTTAAATGTAAATATAGTATACTTCTTAGAGAACAAATTGTTTGTCAAATTGAGATTCAATAAAGAAAAAAAAATGTTCATTTTTTATTATATTTGGTTAACAAAAATAAACATTTACCACCTACACTAAAAAATTTAACAAAACAAATTGAATTTAAATAAAGGGATGGGTGGATGAAAAAATTGTTCAGTTGGAACGATAATAATAATAAATTATAAGAAACAAAATATTTATTCAACATAATTACTATTAATTTTAAAATAATTTACTACAAACATTAAGTGCATTATGAGGAATGAAATTGAAACAAGCAATGAAAACCATTGATTATGAAACCTCCAAATAATAGGGGTCCACACATGCATGTGTCTTCCACCATTTTCTCCCTTACCTGAACAAAACATCCTTTGAAATCTTCTTCCTTCAACATTTCGCTTCTTTCGTTGGAGGATTCCTCCTCCATGACCTCCTCAAATGCAATGTGATCAACTCCCCTTAAACCCTTTTGGGAATCTCCATTATCATCGTACCCAATCTTCTTTTTCTTCATATGATTTGAGAAAAATATATTACATATGGGGAAGCATGAATTGGGTTTTGGAGGTCCCTTCTTTTATGATTTTCTCTTTATTTTTTCTTTCCTTGTTATCTCAACTAGGTGTCAAGATGCAGAGGTAATGGAAATTTTAAAGAACACAATCGATGTTCCTGTTAGTTTCGAATGGATAGGTCAGGATATATGCAGATGGAGACATGTTGTGTGCGATGCATCAAAACGTGTGAAAGCTATTCAAATTGGGAATCAAAACCTCCAGGGGACTCTTCCCAAGGAGCTCGTGATGTTAACAACATTAATACGTTTTGAGTGTCAAGGCAATAATCTTACAGGGTCATTCCCGTACCTCTCAAAATCCTTGCAGAGGTTGATAATCCATGATAACAACTTTAACTTTTTTCCCGAAGATTTCTTCAAGGGCATGCGTAGCTTGCAAGAGGTGAGAATTGATGACAATCCATTTTCTCAATGGAATATTCCTAACACTCTCAAAGACTGTGTTGCACTCCAAACTTTTAGTGCTCAGAGTACTGGCCTTACCGGGACAATCCCAGACTTCTTTGGTAGAGATGGTCCCTTTGCAGGTTTGGTTTTCTTAGCTTTATCTGATAATTTCCTAGAAGGTGCGTTACCTGCAAGCCTCTCAGGTAGTTCAATAGAGAATCTTTTGGTCAATGGACAACATAGCAACTCTAAACTCAATGGCACCCTTGGTGTGTTACGCAAAATGAAATCATTGAAACAAATTTGGGCTAATGGGAATTCCTTCACTGGTCCTATACCAACTTTGTCACAGCATGATCAACTTTATGATGTGAACTTAAGGGACAACCAATTGACTGGGATTGTTCCACCTTCTCTGGTTGCTCTACCAAGTCTGAAGTTTGTAAACTTAACAAATAACCTTCTTCAAGGATCCCCTCCTATGTTCAAAATTGGGGTAGGAGTTGACAATAATATGGATAGGGGGAGAAACCAGTATTGCACAAATGTGGCAGGGCAACCATGTAGTCCCCTTGTAAATGTTTTACTATCTATTGTCGAACCTTTGGGTTATCCTGTAAAATTTGCTCAAAGTTGGCAGGGTAATGATCCTTGTGCTAATAAATGGTTAGGTGTAATTTGTTCAGGGGGAAATATTTCAGTTATCAACTTTCAAAACATGGGTTTGTCTGGCACTATTTGTCCATGTTTTGCCAGCCTTACATCAGTGACAAAAATATTTCTTGCTAACAATAATCTCACAGGTACTATACCAGATGAACTTACTAGTTTGCCTAGTTTGCAAGAGTTAGATGTTTCGAATAATCATATATATGGCAAAGTGCCATCATTTCGCAAAGATGTGATTCTTAAATATGAAGGGAATCCAGATATTGGAAAGAATAAACAAACTAAGCCAGATATTGAAGGCAATGAAAATAATAACAACATTGGAGTAATTGTTGGAATTACGGTGGTAGTTGTTGTTTTACTTGTTGTTGGAGTTTTGATACTTGTTAAGTTTATGAGAAAAGGAAAATATACAAGTAAACTTCAAAACCTATTCACAAATATGATGCCTTCTTATTATGAGGATGTAAATGCTGCAAAGATAAGTGGTAAAGGTCATGGGGAAGGAAATGTTAGCTCTTTATTAAGTCCCGCACATAGTGTTTATCAAGGAGAAGCCAATAATATGTTGATTCCAATTCAAATTTTAAGAGAAGTAACCAACAATTTTAGTGAGGAAAACATAATAGGAAAAGGGGGATTTGGCACTGTATACAGAGGAGAATTACATGACGGGACAAAGATTGCAGTAAAAAGGATGCAATCAACGGGATTTGTGGATCAAAAAGGGTTGAGTGAGTTCACATCTGAAATTACTGTGCTCACAAAGGTTCGACACAAAAATTTGGTTGCACTCTTGGGGTTTTGTTTGGATGGTAGTGAGAGATTGCTTGTGTATGAGTGCATGTCTCAAGGTGCTCTCAGTAAACACCTAATCAATTGGAAAGAAGAAGGGCTACAACCACTTGAATGGAAGACAAGACTTAATATTGCCTTGGATGTTGCTAGAGGTGTTGAATATCTTCATGGTTTGGCACAACAAATTTTTATTCATAGGGATCTCAAACCGTCTAACATTTTGCTTGGAGATGATATGCGCGCTAAAGTATCAGATTTTGGATTGGTTCGACTTGCTCCTGAAGGGAAAACCTCATTTCAAACTAGATTGGCAGGAACTTTTGGGTACATGGCACCGGAGTATGCAGGTATATTCACATTTAAACTTTTTATTATAAAAAGTTTTGATTCTTCTATAGCAATTTGGATAATATTTTTTTCATGTTTGTTAAATCTAACTTTGTTTCTCGTGCATCAAAATGCAATTAACATGTATTTAAAATTGCAACAACCAAAATAGTATTTGCATAATCATCTTTAGCCAATTTGCATTAGATGTAAATAATTTTTGAAATTTTAGTTTACTGTAAAATAATCTTACTGCAAGCACTGTTTATCAAAATAAATGTTACGATTGTCCTTTATTACTTACATTGCTTACAAGTGATTACTACACTGCAAATCTTATAAAAGAAAAAAGTCAATTGTCTTGAGAATTTGTTTTTGTTATTTCTTATGTAAATTTTCAATGCACTAACATGAGAATATCTTGCATAATTGGACAGCTACTGGACGACTTACAACAAAGGTTGACGTGTATAGTTTTGGAGTGATTCTTATGGAGATGATAACAGGAAGGAAAGCACTTGATGATAGTTTACCAGAAGATAACATCCATCTTGTTACGTGGTTCCGCAAGATGCTAACAAACAAAGATTCATTCCTAAAAATCATTGACCCAACAATCGAAGTTAACGAGGAAACATTAGTTAGTGTTACCACTGTTGCAGAGTTAGCCGGGCATTGCTGCGCAAGGGAGCCTTATCAACGTCCTGATATGAGTCATGTAGTGAATGTGTTGTCACCTCTTATTCAAGCGTGGAAGCCTTTAGAAACAAATGTTGATGAAATATATGGAATTGATTTTGATATGACATTACCAGAAGCACTCAAAAGGTGGAAACATTTTGAGGAAAATAGCAACACCTTTGACTTAACTTCATCATCACATCTTAATGGTAGCAACACAAAATCAATTCCACAAACTCACCATCTTGCAATCCCTCTTATACACAATGATGATAAATAAACTTTAAATGTAATTACTTACCTTCTCTAACATATTATCTTTTTCTCCCACTCCCTGTCATTATTACATCCCTCAAAAAATTAGGTGGGATAAATATAGTTTTTTTCAAAAAGAAAAAAAATCTAACTATTTTAAAACTCTTATTACTCTCCACTAAAGATGCATAAATACTATTTCTCTAATACATGATTTTTTTCCTGTCTATTTTTAACAAGTTAAAATTCAATGTCTATAATAAAAAATTAAAGTATTTTACACTATGAAAAAAAATATTACATTATAGGTAGATTTCTCTTTTTATGGATAATGAAGAAGAGAGATCCATAGATATACAAACGTACATTTGTTTCAAAAATAAGTAATTTTTGTCGAATATTAATAAGTCACTTTATTGCTCACAACATGTAGTTCAGGTATGTAATCGCCATTAATTAATATATTTTAATAAAATTTACTGTTACATATAGCTT
>Ga0123340_1002195_pt1 | contig 17377 bp, 8 predicted proteins | sample SirMexnodulemix_FD_89961 | JGI IMG/M metagenome (GOLD analysis project Ga0123340, IMG submission 89961) | Root nodule microbial communities of legume samples collected from Mexico - Siratro Mexico nodule mix | ecosystem: Host-associated > Plants > Roots > Nodule | place: Mexico: Nepantla... | reverse complement strand
ATATATATATATATTATTTTTTAAAATACTTTTAACTAGTTAATTAATATTTGGATAATTGAAATTATTTTTATATATTAAATTACTAATTAAATGTTTTATAATTTTATTATTTTTTGTCTTTATTTTTGAATATATACTAAAAAACAGTTAATTAGATACATATTTTTGAATATTTAACAAGTTAATTAATGTTAAATTTAATTTTTTTAAGTTTAATTAAAAATTTGATGAACAAACCATTTCATCCCACCACTAAATTAGTGACAAAATGAGGGGTTGGTCCACATTCTAATCCCCACATCAATATCCTTCCCTCACAACTACGTGTGGATTAAAAAAATCATCTGTGTTCTCTTTTTATTAATTTGATGGCTTTTATTAAAGTGTAACAATTTTTTATCAAAATCTAAATCTCCAAATTTGTTTTGTCATATCATCTTTCAAATTATTGCCCATTGTACTAAACTTCTCGTGATTGTAATAAAATTTTCATTATTATAGTAGTCTACAATATATATATATATATATATACATGACATACTAATAAAAATGTCTAAAACCTATATCTATGAAGTTAAAATAGTCTGAGAACCTTACATATTAGAAATATAACGTGACATCTAATTAAAAATGATATTAATTTTCAATCAAACACGTTAAACCATCTGTATTGTGATACTAATAATGGATATATCTTATTTGTATAGACTAAGGTCTACTCACGACCATTTTTAACTCTATATCAAATAACTGGTCATTTAAATTGAAAAAAATATTGAAGGATAAACTTTTTTTTGCAAAATAAAGCTCTCAACTGAAATATTTTTCTGAGTCTCCAGAGTTATTGTACTATATGTGTTTATATGTGTTTGAGATTTATATGTGTTTGAGAACATCTCAGTACACACATAACCAACCAATCATGACATACCAATAAAAATGTGTAAAACTTAAATATGTTAGAATGAAACAATCTCACAAACCTTATTAGATAAGTGAAAAAAAATCTAATATAACATCTAATTAAAACACATTCATCTCAAATCAAACGTTATACATCTTCCACACTGTTCAAACTAATACAGAATTAAGTAACTAGTAAGTACCTCTTTACAAGTAATATAATAATAATATATAACTTATAACAATTCTCTCTTATTGTGTGGAATAAAAACTTAACTTGTTTTATTGTACAACTCTTAACGTCAATGTTCCGACTTTGTTGAGATGATATTGTTAGGATCAATTACTCACATTTGAGATATTGTTTTAATTAAAACTCGATTGTTCTATCACGGTTTTATCCTTAAAAAATGTCTCAATGAGTAAAAGAATAAATATGTATTTAAACTAACCTTAACCTCAATTATAAGATTTAGTGTACCATATAATAACGACATAATCTGTGACTTATATTTGATAACATACTCCAAATAAATCCTCTAAACATGTTATTTAATCAGGACTAATCCGATATGAAATTCAACTAATTATTCTAAATATATGAAGACAGATTCTTTATTCTTTACTGGAATCAAAATTTGGTCAATCTCTATATCATTGCATTTGCATTCCAGATAGCAAGACTTCTCTTTGACGTTTTATAAAACAGGTACTTTGGCACACTGAAGATTGCTAATTTCCAAGACGAACCATTAAGTTGGATTATTTTTTTAATACTGAAAAGAACAAATAGAACTTGTATGATAAACATACCGATAGAGTCAAATTTGAAATCTGGAAAGTCTAAAAGATCAAAATCATTTTTCTATTTTTTAATGTAATACTATTCTATAACATTTTTAATGAGGTGCTGGTTTTTATTGTCAACGCATCTCAATGATTATGGACCTCTTATTTTTTTTTTTTTTTTAAGTTTTAGGTCAAAGTCAAAGCATCCGTTGTTGGGCTTCTTGTAGAATCCATTGGGCCTAATTCAAACCAAAAGGATCCGTCATGTGTGTGTTGCAGCGATAGCGTTCCCAATTTTCCGAAGAGGGAAAATGTTGATTCGACGATTACCGTGGTCGGCGATTTCTACTGCCGCACCATTTCCCTGTCGTTCCGGTGGTTCCCATGGACTTCGCATTCCCGTTCGCAAGCAACTTAACTCATCTCCCTACTCCTTCTGCTATAGCTCCGGCACCAATCTCCCTCCACAACCGGTAATTTCGTTTTCACGCTATGCCTAGGGTTTTTTTCGCTATAATATTTCATGCATCACTCACCGAATTTGAGTTTCCACTCGCAGGGTCACGAAACGGATACTCGTCACTCGCAATCTCTGAAACCCGGTCTTTACCTCGTGGGAACACCGATCGGAAATCTCGAAGATATCACTCTGAGGTACGAAACATCTCACTCTTCATTTTCTTTGTTTCGGTTTGGCGTTTAAGTTTAACTCTGCATTTGTTTGACGTGCACGCGCAGGTCTCTTCGCGTGCTGAACTCAGCTGATGTTATACTCTCGGAGGACACGAGGCACTCAGGGAAGTTGCTTCAGCACTATAACATCAAAACGCCTCTCGTAAGTATCGAATAGCAACTTGTGATTACTTTCCAATTTGCGTGTTCTGATGCGCTTTTGTAGCTCTTCAGATGAGTTATCACAAATTCAACGAATCACAAAGGGAACAGGTTGTGCTGAGAAGGTTGAAGCAGGGTGATGTTGTGGCTCTTATAAGTGATGCTGGAATGCCAGGCATCAGTGATCCGGGTATGGAGTTGGTAAGTGTGTTTTTGCTAGCAAATTTATTGTTGCCGACCAGGTTTTAAATTTTGCGGTGGCGAACACATTTTCCTTATATTTCTTGATAATGTGGAGAATTGCAACAAGTGCGGCTAATTGCTGTCGCGACAACAATTTTTAACCTTGTTGACAACAATAAATTTGCCAAGGCAATTGTAGTTCCGGACCCTTTTTTAGAACCCTAGTTGTGAATATCTCTCTATATGTTTCTTAAGTGCCTGTTTGGTGATTTAGAGGATTTCTTTAATAAAAAAATGCAGGCCAAATTGTGTGTTAGTGAGAATATCCTGGTTGTGCCAATCCCTGGTCCCTGTGCTTTGGTGTCGGCTCTTTCTGCCTCGGGTTTACCTACTGATGAATTTACATTTGGTAATATGCTGAATTAATTGAATTTTGGCATTTATGGTATTTTGGGACCTAAAATAAAATGGCTTTTGTTATGTTTAATGTTCAGTTGGTTTTCTTCCTAAACATTCTGGTTCAAGAAGAAAAAGGCTTATGGTTTCAGCTGATCAAACTACTACACAAATATTTTACGTTCCTCCTCACAAGCTTTCTCAGTTTCTTGAGGAGAGTTCTTCAATTTTTGGTGATGCAAGGTACAGAGAGTTAGCTTAAAAATGGTGTGCACTTATCAGCCTTTTCTTCTAGTTTATATACTTTTTGCTCTCCTCTTTACTTTTCCAGTTGGAGAATCAATTGTTTGCATTTTTTGCAACATATTAATAATTGATGTTCTGAACTGTGATCTATTTGTTTATTTTATCATTCAACTTTAGCGTGAATTTTGACGTCATATGCATTAAACTTTTTCAATAAACAGAAGGAAGTTGTACGAGTAACAGTTTATGTAAGTTTTTAGTTTTTTTGTTATCTGGGATGTAATTACTTTTTCTGCAAACCTACCTTTGGGCAATACAGGATCTCAGAGGTGTGGCTTAGGGAATATTGAATCAGATTGGTTGACTCTTCAATTTGATGATATTGCAGGAAATGTGTTATTGCTCGGGAAATGACTAAGTTACATGAAGAGGTACGTTTGGCATTTAACTCTCTGTAGTCAGCGTTCCATAAGGATGGCACTTGAATCTGTTTATTGGTTATCCCTCCAGTTCATCCACAAATGGATCCAACCAAGCTATCAAATTATAGAAAATAAAAAATGGATTGGATAGGATAGTTTGAGTGAATACATATTGGATGGCTAATGAGCCATCTAATATATCTCTTTAGATCACTGGGTTTATGGCTATAACTCTAATGGATCCAAAGTCTTGGAGAGCCAACCTTGCTTCATCTGTTCATAAAATCAAATTCCATGAAATAAAATTGGAAAATATATTACAGAGGAAAAAACTAGGTTGTGAGAAGAGAAATGAGGAACCTTAGCAGAAAAACCAATACTGAAAAATCGTGTGTGGAAAAGAAAGAAGTTTCCTGAGGAAGAGCACAAATTAGAAAAGAAAGAGGTAGGAGTAGTGTGAGAGGAATGAGAACAATTGATTAAAGAAAACTGAGGAACCTAACAGAGAAACAGAGAAATCTGTTCAGAAAAATATCTTGTAGAAATGAAAGAGGCATTGTGAGAAAGAGCACAAATCTAGAAAAGAATGAGTTGGAAGTGTGAGACGAATGAAAAAATTATTAGTGTCTCAGCAAAAATTGAACAGGGCACTAGTGGAGAGGAAGAGAGAATGAGTGTGACATTTACTATATGCAATGCATTCTTTTCAATTAACTATCATAATATTTCTTGTTACGGTTATTTTGAAGTTGTTGATTCTGCAACTATTTCACTTAATCTGTAGTGATTCAAATAAAGGGGGACTTGTGACACTTAATGGAAACCCAGCAGTATGCCTTTGTTAAATAGAACTTTCTTAACAGTTAGCTTAATCAATATGCAGCATTCCTGCACTCATGGTATTTTTTTAACTGACACAGTAGATATTGATTGTGTAGTTTTGGCGTGGTACACTTGGTGAAGCCAACAAAGTATTTTCTATTCGTCAAGTGAAGGGAGAACTTACTATATTGATTCAAGGGCAAGCAAATTCTAAAGTTGAACCTCCATCTGACATTGAGCTTGAGAGTGAACTAAGAGAACTGATTGCAAGTGGCGAGAGTCTTTCAACGGTAGTAACCTCCTTACATTTGCGTGTGTTCATATTTAGTTTAAACAGAAGCTTCATATATAGTTATATGTTATTTATAAGTCGAGGTAATGAAAATGGTTGTGGATTTGGATGCTGGTCGTGTGTGGTTGGGTGCAAAAGTGATCATCAATTTTCTCTAGCTTTAGAATTAAAAGAAATGGGAAATGAGTAAAAATTATCCATATTATGACGAATATTCATTTTAAACTGAAGATGGTGGTTGCCTTTTTTCTCTTTCTTTTAGTTGATGTTGTCCCATCATTTCTGTGAAAAAGATCCTGCTTAGCTCTGCGAAGAAAACCTCATCCTCATTCGTAATGCGTTTCACAATTCACTCGTGTATCTCTTTCTCTCTTTTTTACTCGCTTAGAATGGACTTTAATCATCCTGAAAATTAGCTTAAAACTATCTAATTTACGTGGCACTTAATTTATTGAGTAGTCACAGTTAATTTCAGCATTTGTTTTATGTGTTTTGTTTAAGTTCAATTGCCGGGTCTGTAATAGGCTGTCAAGTTGGTCACCGGCAAAACATCAGTGAGTAGGAAAACTGTATATTCACTTGCGTTAAGGAAGTTTGGGAAGCAACTTGAAGTGGAAGATGATTCAAATTAGCGTTTTTGGATTATTTCTGCAGGTAAGTTTGATATTTCTTTGTTGGTGTTTCATTGATTACCATATTTTACTCAAGTTATTGTTCTATTAAAGCGTAAAACGATCTATTGTTAACAGCGAAAGAGATTCTCTGCTCAAACTTTCAACCGGTATGGTGATGGGTTTCCTCCTAGAGTGGAATGAAATGATTTGCCCCTGCTGTTGGAGCACTGTTACAGATCATATTAGGAATAGTTGGGCTGTTATACCAAGTCTCCACATTGTATTCTTCTCTACCGAGGTTCCGGTCTTCATGACACAACAAAATTGATTGTAAATGTCTATTCTGGGAAAGATGGCTGTTGGGTTGGTCCGTGCTGGCGAGGGAAATGAATGGCAAAGCTGAATTCCATATTTGCTTTAGCATCTGGCGCCAATTTTATCAGGATTCATTTTACTATTTTTGCACATATTCCATCCTTAATCCATGGAAGACAATCTTCTCCAGTTTTGAAAATTTTGGATGAAATCTCAGCCATTGTTTTATATTAATATTTGACTATTTTTATAGATAAAAGATAGAAAAACATAATGTAAACTGCATACTCCTTCTGTTTTTCGACTGGAGAGGATTGCTGCTTCTTAATCTACACTGCGTTCACACGATAACTCATGCCTGGGCTGGCAGCTTCTGTTTTCCTATTTTTGTTAAAAAAACTTGTTTCGCTTTTGCTATTGGTTTGGCTGGGTTGATATTATGGTTTGTTGAGTAGTATCTTTCAGCCCTTTCCTTTAGGCTTTAGTTGAAGTAGTAAAATATATGACATTGTATGATGTACAAAATTAAGAAAAATAATTTATTTAAACTATCATGCGTTGTGGATTTTATAACAAAATTGGGTATATACTTATGCAGTTTTGCCAATGAAGAGTGTTTAAGTGTTCTGACCTCTTGGTCCACGATCCACCACAACGAAACCAATAACATCTAAATATCTCCGTACTAAAAGCATCTAAGGGAGAATTGTGTCCTCTTCCGGTTTCTCACTAATTTTCACGTCCCCATTCTGTTAGTTTATTTTCACATAATGCCAAACCAAGTCGCTAGGCGACCTGGGTAATTAAAGAGAATAATTATCCGGACTGCAAGTTTATTTTACAATGATGAGGATCTCAGTAGGCAAATCGCGTGGTTTGAGATAATATCCTTTTTGAAAGGGACAAGTTCTTCTGAGAAGGGTGACAATTCATTAGCCAGTAATAATTAAATATAAGCATATATAAATTTAATTCAAGAAAGAGATTATTTGGATTGAATAATTGGTTATTAATGAATGAATAAAAATCAATTAAACATTATTTATAGGTTTAATTATTCATTTGATCCTTGTGGTTAAACAAATATTATCTTAGTTCTTATATGTAAAAATCATCTATTTTGTACTATTTTTTTTATCTTGTCTAATTTCTGAGTTTTAATGGTATATATAAACATAATCGAAAATTACATGTAGATGGCCTAAGCATAAAGTCTGCTTTTGCCGCAGCATTACCTAGTACAGGTCAAATTGATCTTGCCCATGCTCCCTTTTGATGCATTTTACTGTGTCGCCAACTTAAAATACAAAATTCATAAAGTGAGTAGATACCATCTCATCATAAACAGTAATGCACGCTACACCCGATTCTGCTATACCCATGTTACAAATGAAATTATTATTTTCAACTGATCAACAGTTAAAAAAAATTTAAGCTCAAAACATGTGTATTAAACTCTTAACCTATTAACATTATTCACAAATAAGGAGGATTGGAAAAAGTGAAAGAGTGAAAATGGAAAAGATTGAGAAAGGAGTGGAAGTGGAACAGCTGCCTGATTATGGACGAGACAGCCAAAGCAGACGGGCGGTCGGGATCACGGGCACTGCACAGCGACATCTCATGTGCACATGCACATTGCCCTTTTCATCTCCTTCGCGGGCCCCACCACTCCTATAACCATTCAAATTACATGAAAATAAATACATTCCTCAAATAACCTTGCTTAATTACCTACCTCACTCACTCTCTCTCTCTTTCTGTAACAAAAACCCCAACTCCAATTTTATTACCCTCACCCACTCTTCATCCTTCTATTTTAACTTTCTTTTTTCTATGATCCTAGTAACAATAATACTACACTTGTTCTAGACTGCATCACTGCTAATAAAGTTGAACCCATCAAAGGATTTCCTTATTTATCTATTAAAGAGAAAATGTTTTGCATGTTTCTAGCTAACTAACTAGGTACAAATTACATTACATATCATCCTGCTCGGGATGAAATTGAAAAATTTGCTGGCCTGTGGCTAAGATTCTGCGAGGATCGAATTGCATCTTCCTGGCATTGAATTGGGTCCACTTATCGCCAAAGTGGTCCATCCACTCCTGCTGCGTAGTGTAATGGGGCAGGTACTGTTTCACCTTGATCTCCGAACCATGGCAGAATCTCAGAATCTGACGGTTCTGATTAGTCAGGTACTCCAGTGTCTCAGCATCCAATGCTGATCTCAGAAATGCCACCAGGTAAAACACATCCTCTTCTGGTGTCACCACCGAGCTCCTATGGTCCCACCTACACATCACCATCACCAAAATCATCTTTTGGATCTTTCTTTTCATCCATGCAATCATGCTACACACACTACACAGTTGTTGGGATTTACTTACTACTACGTTGTTAACAATCCTTTGACTTGTCAGAGACACACACCCCTTCGCAACACTAGCTACCTTGTTATATTCTTTATGCCTTTCCTTTTTATCTATGCACACTAAATAACATCTATTTTTTCCTTCATCAACACATTATCCTTAATTTTGACATTTTCTAAACTCAACACACGGTGTCTACCGAACTATGTTCAAGGAGAGGACATGGCATCCCTACCATTGGAGGACTGGTCCCTACGGAAGATCTTCTGACAGCCGAATCTCCCCAGTTGAATGATCATGGCCATCCATTTTGTTTTCTTATGGTCTTCACAAAGGGAAAGAAAATAAACGTGTCACTTCCTAGCTGGCTTTGATCAAGATTTTCATCTCCTGTGTTGGCTATAGTACAACCCTCGTGTGTCTCAGTGTCTTTCTACTCACCCACATACCTATAGCTGTGTTTCTTGTTCTTTTCATACATTAATTCCACTTAAATAATTCAGTAAACATTCTTCGGTTTAGGCTTCGCTAATATTTTTTCGAAACAAACAGATTTTGCCATTCATCATTAGCGAAAGATTACAGGTTTTGTTTATATTCCTAATCCATTCGTTCCGACAACAGTACTATCTGTCAATCAATCATGGATACATTATCATTATTAAGTTCCACACTTATTGGGAATATTCGTTGCGGAAAACATATATTATGTTGTTGCACAGATTTTCTCTTCCATATCCTCACAAAACTTCATTCTCTGTCTGTTTCATTACTCCTTTGAATTTACTTATTTACTTACTTCTTTTACTTTCCTCTTCTATCTACTCTATATCTTAATCAAGTTGGACCCAAATGAGGAATGAGATATGGACCTTAACACTGACACCAGATAAGAGGTTGTCAGGAACAGAAATGTCGTTTATATATGAGGAGATCTACACATGCCTGCAAGCATGCAGTGGTTTTATTCTTCATATATGACTAGACACCGGTGAATATGATAAGTGAAACTATATACGGTGTAGTAAATGGATGCATGTAGAAATATGTTTCTGTAAACTTACTTGCTTTTGTTCATAGGGTAGATGAGGATTGGCCCACTTGTCTTATTTCCGAGAATGCCCTTGAAGACACCCTTGTCGAAGTCCCCTATCCTTGATTTTGGAACAAAAAGATTGAGCCATGGATGAGGAACCTCCCATAAACCCTTGGATCTGAGCTTCAACTCTGCCTTATGTACACGATCCAGAAAATCTACGTAAAGCAAGTCTGATGTGAACACCGATGTTGATATGAAATGTAGCTTTTTCAATAGAGCCTGTATTTCCTGTCCACCATAAAAACGTACAACGTAGAAATCTATGAAAATGTCCTTGTCCTCGTTGCAATTTGCAACTGCAATGCACAAACAATCAAAACCCCAAAGGAACTAATGGAATTAATACATGCACATTTGATCTAATTTTAGTCAATTATGTTTCTTTCTTTTATTTTCAAAATCAATAAACTTTAGTCATTTTGCTTTTTTTTATTCCACACCCATCAAGTTTTTTTTATCTAAAATAAAGATTTAGTGAACATTTAACAAAATTTGAAAAATTTTGTGAGTTGTAAAATTATTATTCTTCGGTGAGGAAAAAAACTTGAGATGTTTTTTTTTATCTCTATATATATGTGTTTGGTGGATGAGTTTGAAATAAAAAAATTATTTAAAATAATGTAACTGATAAAATATTTAGAATAAAAAGTGAGAATGTAAAGCTTTTCAAAAAGAAGACCAATAAAATCACATATACTTCAATATAACGACTATAAAATTTAATTAAGCCCCTTATAAATATAAATATATAATGGCTTTTGAAAATATATATAATTGTCTCTATATATACTTGACTGGCATTCGCTAATTTTAATGACAAGATATCATATATTATAGTTATGTTTATAGATCTATATGTGTCCTTTTCTAGAGATAAATAAAACATTTGGGTGTTCATAGATTATTTTTCGAAAAATTAAAAAAGCTAAACATGAAAAAGAAAGGTGGTAGCTAGGGTAGCCGCATGCTTTTGTCGGGACGAGGCTCATTATTTTGAACGGTGTGTATATAACTCTGAGAAGAACTAAGAGAAGTTAAAAACAGGCAAGAGATTATTCTGGTGAACTATTGTGAAGTTTACATTCAATCTTGCGATTGAATCCAGATGCTAGATTGCACAAGATCTTCCACATGTTTTCTTTTCTGTGTTTTCATTGCATTCTGTTGTACGACCACAGACCGGTCTGTGTTTGGCACAGAGAATAATCATATACGAGGACAGCGACACAAGGTTTAAATTCAGCAAATTACGAAAATAAGCCAACAAATGCAATGAAATATCTTTCTCATATACAAGAAAGTGAGATATCGAGAGAAAATGTGCATGTTATACATTATTGTTAGCTGTCTAGAGGTAGTAATCAATTGGCTTTTAGCCAACAATTGACAGATACTGAATTATTAAACCAAGCGTGAATTTCTGAACCAAAAAAAGTGAGAGAATAAGTGAATAATGATGCTAAAGTTATCGTAAGATTTTGACACATTTATTTCTTGTGTTTTAGAATAACTAAATTTCAAGATTTCATTTCCTTAAGAAATTAATAAATAGTTTTATTTTTTTAAAAAAATAAATTATTTTAACTACACTGCCCAACACTTTGTTAACACTCTCTCATTCTACTTTTGTTTTTTGAACGGCACTCTCTCATTCTACTTAAAAAAAAAAAATACTGAAAGACAAATACAGTTAAAACGCAATAATAGACGATTTCAGGTTTGAAAATAACAAATATTGATATTTAAGTTAAACATTCAAATATGTAACTCCCTACGTTTGTTCTTTCATGTTTGTCTGTTAATTTGTTCCGCAAACCAATTTTTTTTTTTTTTTTTTATGTTCAAATCAATGGCATTGAAGGTGTCCTTTTATCTTTGCTTCTTACATATTCTATTGGACCTCTTCTGCATTTATGAGCTGACCTAAACCAAAATCACAGAAACTGAATGGAAAAGTCCGAAGACCTAATTATTACCCATTTATGTTTGATTTAGTGTTAGAAACTTAATCCTTACATTTTCCAATTATAAAAACACGTTTTGATGTATTCTTCTTTACTCTTTATCGGAATCTCTTCCAATATTAAAGTGATGATCAGTATACATAGTAGACTAAATAAGATAGGTTCAGTGAATAAAACTAATGATATATGAATATTTTACGGTAACAGCGCACTAAGTATATGACAACATTATTATAAGTGAGAGTGTGACAAAGAAGAGAAAATCTACATTGGGTTGGGTGTGTACCTCGTCAACAGAATCTGCGTTCTGGTGGTCGTAGTTTTTGGTAATCTCCAAGCAGTACAAAACACCTCCATCAGCGTTGAGGGAAGTGATATTAACAGGGTTACTTGGTGAAAAAAACGAAGACCTCCAATTATTGATCAGTCCTTCATCAACTATAACGAAACCCTCCACATAATCGAATCTCTCCCTCCCTGGTTTCCCATGCAGAGAAATCAGATACTCCTGGTCCTCACAAAACCTTCCAAAATTCGAATACAGCACTCTTATCCACCGCACCTGCTCAATTTTTATCATATATCATACATCTTACACTAACAATTTTAACATCACGTTAAGCAAAAAAACAGTACTTGTATTCATTCTGTCATAATAGACATGTATAGTAACTTTACAATATAATTTTTTATGTATGCAATAAATAATTTTGTACATATTCTTTTATGGATAGTGTTATCAGTTAGTTAACAGAAATTAATTAACTAGATTAGAGAATGTCCAGGCAAGAAACACTAAGAACCCAAACCATCCCTTCGAAAACGACCCTTTTTAGGTTTTGTCGCTGATGTGAAGAAAGATTTTGGAGAAAAGACGTATCGTGTGCCCCTCCTATGATCTCATGGGAGTCATCTTTTTCAACCGACTTTTTCTTGAGATGGAAAAAGGAAATAATATTCATTTTTTACATTCCAAGTTTATTCACACTGGGTACGTTGCTTTTAAAAAAATAAAAAATGACGAGTGCAATGTGTAGTGTATGCATTAAGAAATTACACAGATAAATGTACTATTCATTTGACACACTTTTCCAACATTTTTTGTCTGTTACATGAAATATTATGAGTTGTGAGAGGTGACGAGTGAGTAGGATAACAAAAGAGTGCACACACAATGAATCGGGTGCTGTACAAGTAGGTGCAAGAAAAGGAGACAAAGAAAGAGAAAGTACGTAGGATATAGAGAGAGAGAGACACATACTCTGTGAGGAGCTGGTTCGAGAGCAATTCGAGCCCTTGTGATGATTCCAAATTGTCCAAGACCGCCAAGAACAGCATGGAACAACTCCGAGTTACGATCTTCTGAACATGTCACCAGCTCACCCTTTCCTGTTACACCACTTCCATTATCATACCAACGAGTTACGACACTACTAATTAACCACGCTAAAGACAAACCCGATTCATTCGTACCCAGCACCATGACAAACCAGTGGGACACCGCTGTTTAATTACTCAACACTTTTTTCCCTCTGAGCAACAACTAGTTCGCACCATTTTTTTTATACCAAAACCACCAACTTTGCCAACAATAACACAACAAAACATCCCAATAATATAAAGATGCCCAACAAGCTAAGCATTTCCAAGAAAATTATTACATGCTTCAAATCAGTTATCATCGTAACCACTGAGATTTACATTTACTCTTCACAAAATGATATCTTTAACAGTGAATGGGAATTATATATTGAAAGAATTACCTGTGACGACATCGAGCTCAAAAACATTGGTGATCTGAGGACCGTGATTGAAGGTTTGTCCACTAATTCCAGCGTTGGATAGGGTTCCACCCACAGACAAATACAAGTAATCGGTCCAAGACATGGGAGCCAGCCCATACTCCAATGTTGCACTCAAAACCTCTATCCACAACTCCCCACCCCACACGTCCACATACATTCCTTTCTCACACACTCTAACGCCGCTACCACCATTTCCCATTTCAATCACCACCCCTTTCTTCTCTCGTATCAGCGCTTGCCCGTTTATCGAATGCCCATGTCCCCTCGCCGACACCGCGAACTCCGACTCGAACGCCGCCTTCACCACCCTCGCCACGTCCTCCGCCGTCGCAGGGTGCACCACCTCCGTAGGCGCCCCTCTGCTCAGCCTCCCGAAGTCCACCGAGGCCGCTTCCAGCTCCCACTTGTCCACGCTGAGTCGACCCTCGAGTCCCACATCGAGCAGCTCCGGGAGCACCGTTAATCCGACCGTTACTATTAGACGGCATATGGCGAATGTTAACAGAAGGAGCTTGTTGTTGTTGTTGTTGACGGCCATTAATTTGAAGAAGATAATAATAAATTAGAAAAAGTACCCCACAGGCTAGGTAGCTAGTGTACGTGTGGTTTCACTGAGCAATTAATAAAGATACTTGCATGTCATGTGTGTAGTGTACGATGACGATGCAGCTGCTGCTGCTGATGATGATGAGTTATTGGGTTGTGGGGTTGTGGGGTTGTGGTGGTGATGGTGGGTGAGGGAGGGGAAGAAGAATGTTGGGAAGTTCCAGAGAAGAGAACAAAATCTTGGAACAGCGTCGTGGGTTAACGTAAGCAGGATTTCGCTTTAAAGATTCTGTACGCAATATGCAGAAAGATGAAGATTCTTTTGCACTCACTCAATTTCTTCTATTCTTGCCAAACCTTTCTCCTCATTATTTTCCTTTCTCTTTTTTTAAGAGAAAAAAAACTCTATTTGCAAGTCTATAAGGGATATGCATGTATGTATATGAATGAGAACACGAAACAAAATAAGAAAAGAAATAGAAAGGAGTTGATGTAGTGAGAGAGAGAAAAGGGTTTGGGTTGAAATTAGATAGAAAAACTTTTTGCCTGCGGTGATAAATGGGTGATTACTGTGTCTAGGATGTGAGATACATGGTCTGAATTTATAGGAGAAAGGACCACGAGAAACTGGGTGAAGGTGAGAGTCAAGGCACGTGGATCTTCACGTGAGAGGAGCGAGGCGACACGTGCCTCTCAGTGTGGTAACAGCACATATCTTGGGCCACTGTTTTTAAGTCTTCATCTAATATTTCTAACTTCGGAAACAACAATGGTAATACAGTAAGAGTAAGAAAGCTATACCTTATTTTTGTATGTGTAAGGATTCAACAGAAAGAGAAAGGGAGCAAAAATAAAAGAAAGAAAGAAGGTAAGTGATAGATTCCAGAAACTGGTGGAAAGTGAAGGAGTGAGCTGAAAGAGAACTTAAAATATACAATGGGATTTTGTTTCATGAGTTTTTTTTGGTAAATAAATCATTAGAGATACTATAAAGATAATGTAAGGGTATAATAATATAATAACTTACCATTTCAGAACATCGTTTGAAAAGTAAATAATTTTTACTCCTATAAGACACACTATTTAAAATAATTTTAATTTTGTTTTTGTTTCTACTTGTTACATTTAAATGTCTTTGTCAAGAGACGACTTAAATAGTAGGGATTGAAAAATAGATAATTTTATATTACCTCAATAATAAATACTAAAATAAAAATTTCAATACATGATAGACGTATAAAACAAGATTACAATTTTATAATAACTGTGATAATAATAATATTTGGGAATAAAATAAACAAATAAGATCCAAAATACTTAAGTGAATCAAAATTAAAAAAGATAATGCATATAGAGTTTAATGTAAAATATAGCGTGTTTATTTTGGTTAATTAATAAAAATTATATATATTACTCATTACTTATTGACTGACTCTTTCACATAAATTTTTTTTCTGTCTAAAATTGAAGCAGGCATGGTATTATTGATTTTTTGTTCACTGAATATTTTCTTTTAATTAGATGACTAAAGGGCTTTAAGAAAAAAAAATTCTCTCACACTCAAATTTCTAAAAAATGTGGTGTATATATATAAGTAGTTTTAAAACAAGATGAGCGATAGAATAAATAAAATAATGTTATCACCAGAGACTCATTAAATAATTATAAATTTCCTTGCATTTATCCTTGTCCCAGGTTTCATTGAATGAGTCCCATGTTCGATTGAATAAGGAAATGTCTTGAGGACATATACAAAAAAAATTTATGCAGAAAAACATGGTGAAAGTAAAGGTCCTGCATATCCAAGATTCACCTATACTCAAACTTTTCTCCCATTTTACAGAGCTACAAAATGAACAACCATTGAATAAAAACCAGATGACAGAATAGATTTAATTAATCTATGAATTAACTGTCTGATTGAAGCAGAAGAGTAATTAGTGTATAAATTTGATGACTAGACCCAATTGATCTGCGATTATCTAAGGGTGGTGTCCTTATGAGAAGAGATTAGAGGGTCCAGGTATGGATACGGAGGATCTATGTGGGGACAGTGATTGAAGGATGGTTCACGTGGGTGCAGACACTGCCAAGTGCAAATACATGCTAAGCACCCTCTCTCTTCTTTTTTAGCTTCTACTAATACCATTCTCTTTAATTAGGCACTTGTGCCACTCATCATCAACACTCCGCATAAGCAGATGTACATGTCTCCTATGCTAGCTGTATGTAAATGATAAGGTCATAATCACTGAATTATGTTCCCATTTCAAACCAAGCTACCTTAGCTATAAGGGTCCCAAAATATGAAAATCATAGAATCTATGCCTTAGATTGCATGGAGGCACGTAGTTATACACTTTATTTAATATTCATAATGGACTATACACATTATTCTAATTAATTAAAGATCTTACTTTAACAAACACAAAGGAACAAGTGGTGTTTTGGGTGATTAATATATTCTGCATTACGTATGTAAAACGCTAGCTTGCTTAGTTGCTGCCTGTTGTTGCTGCGTGTTAATCAAACACCTTTATCTGAATTTGTTTCTGCATTTTCATAATGTTTAGCAGTATTATATATCAAAACAAAATCTTCACTAGTTACACTCCATGGAGGAACTGTTTGCGTCTTGGTTTTAGTTCGAAAGGTTTTGAACCTGTGAAGGCGAGAAGCCAAAGTTTCGGGGACTCAGGTCCTTAACAAGGTATCAAATCCATGCTGACGCCATGCACAGCAATTTAATTGTAGTTTCTTTGATTTAAAATTGGATAAGATTAATTTTTCAATCATTAAAACGTTCTCAGATATTAAAACATTTTCAAATTTACGTGGGGAAAATTAATTTTATAACACAAACAAAAGTTGAGGAAAATCAATCTCGGATTCCTTAGAATACTCTTTTAAGAAAAAAACTTTAAGGTCTATTAAAACATTTTCATCATGTTTCGTTCAGATTTATTTTTGAAATATCATCATACTTATAAAAAAATACGTAATTTAGCATCGAGCTAATACTTCTATTCTAATTATACGCACTGTTCCACAGTGAGATGTGACTTCAATCTCCAATCTCATTCGAACAACAAACAAATATCCGTGTTGGGACGGTATGTGTGTCTGTGTTGGCATGGTCAAACTATTTTTGTTAATTATATAGTTTAATCTAAAATTTAAGCTATTTATTTTTGTGTATACTATAAGAATTAATTCTATATCTTCACTTAACTTTAATTACTTCTTTTGTATTTAGATATAAAAGCATTGATATAATTTGCATGATACTTACCACGGTGCATATGAGTCATTGGTTTGTCCATATATCCACCAAATGACTCCTCCTCATAATCCATGGTTATAATTTTGCCTGCACCTGTACGTTAAGTTTCTCGTAATCCATGGTTATAGCTTTAATGATCATCTCTAATATATGTTAACATGAAAAGAAAAACGAAGAGTTCAATTAAGAAAAATCTTTACAAATAAATTGAGAAAATATAAAAAGATTTCTTTTATAATAAGGAAGCCATGCATGTGTGATTTACGCAATCCAACATTTGTCAGTGGTTGTGAGGGACATAAAGTTGATAAGATTGTTTTGTATGGGATGCTTGTTATATTTCTGGATTCACCTTGCACTGGTTTTGCGTACTCCAAGTACTCAGATCTTAATAATAATTTCTTAAAATGGGTATGTAAAACTCTGCTTGTAAGTAAATTAAACTATAACTTACAGAATAAAGAACAATTTAAACTGCTATATAT
>Ga0123340_1002193_pt1 | contig 17391 bp, 9 predicted proteins | sample SirMexnodulemix_FD_89961 | JGI IMG/M metagenome (GOLD analysis project Ga0123340, IMG submission 89961) | Root nodule microbial communities of legume samples collected from Mexico - Siratro Mexico nodule mix | ecosystem: Host-associated > Plants > Roots > Nodule | place: Mexico: Nepantla... | reverse complement strand
TAATAATAATAATAATTTACAGAGTTATAGAAACTTCATTGAACAGTATGCTGAAATGTTTTTTTTATATTAGTCAAACACATCAAAGGTTAAGGTGTCACAATGATTAACAACGTATTTCTTTTATGCAAAACTATAATTTGACATTCATAAAAAAAAATGCACCTACGATATAATAATATATAGTGGTATTTTAAGTTAAAAATAATAAAAAAATATTTAAAATATTAATATTTTAGGTTGTGTAGTAGATGTAGTTTACTTTATGAGTCTCAAAGTTTCACCTCTTTTCTTTTATTTCACTAATATTTCATTCGATTCATTTCCTTTGCCACTAATTCGATGTAAGTTAATCACAAAATTTCTGCTAAATGATTATCCACATAATTTAAATCTACTCAAATTGGAATGGATGGTGATTAATTTATAGGGCTCGCACTAATTTAATTAAAAAGAAAAACAATCATTTTAAGTTAAGAGTCTATCGTAAGTTAAAGAATGTAATCTTTTACATGATTTTGAAAAAAGTTATTTTAATTATTTCATATTTGTTTCCCTGATGGGAAATTTTGTTATTACACTGTTGTCCTTATTGTATTATAGTATTCTTCCACAACAGACAAATATGCATGTTTCGTTATTGTAAACGTGGTGTAAGAATATGACTGGGGTATGCATTACTAAGAAATGCTTTGTAAGGGAGTACGACAATGTTGAAACAAAAATCTAGTTATTGACAGATGATTTTATTTATTATAATAATAAATAACACCTTTGATAAAAAGGGATATTTCAGTTATTAACTAAGCAATAAACTAGTACTAGATTGATCTAGAGTGAGAAGAAGTTATTAAGCAGTTTGATTGTAAGATACAGATGCAACATAGACTCTGGAATTTATGAGAAAATTTCACTACCCACTCTTGCTTTTCATGGTTACTATGGCCTGAAGAATGGGAAAACTGAGAACCATAACATAGGTGACGAGGAAAAGTTGACCGAACATTTCTTCAAAATTCTTCACATTCAACACTCTCCAGATCCCACCAAAGAACGCAACAATGTTGATTATGAGTAACACAACCAACGGAGCCATGAACACAGCTGCACCTTGGAAATCGAACCTACCTTCCTCGTACTTCTTCAGCTTCTCTTTGTCGATGGCTTTGTTTGACAAGGAGAATTTCACCTTGTTCAGCCCCAACCGCTTCTTCAATGCTTCCAAGATTGCAAATATGCTCGTCACTGACTTCAGAATCCATATTCTTTGTTCATCCCACCACATTGCCACAGACCCTTCTCCAGAAACAACCTCTACCAAATGTTGAACCTGAGTGGATACATACACAAATGCAAACACCGCAAACCAAGGGTCTGTCACCTGTGACAACATCAACAAATCTCTCAAAAACTTATCTTTAATATGTTGCATGCTAAAATATTTGTGACACGTATAGTGAAATATAATATACCTTTGGGAAGACAGGGATTCCTTTGAGGAGGCATATTTGAGGTACAATGCCGTATAGGATGAAGACAATAGCATAGAGGGATGACATTGTCATGAAGCCATAAGTGAGGGAATGGATTATGGACATGTTTGAAAATCCATAAGTGAAAGGGCTGTATTTGGAGACACCAAGCAAGAGAAGTTCAGACAACCACTTAACCAATTGAAGCATGCCTTCCTTTATGTCAGTGGGGGCACACCCTAAGAAACATGGTGTTTTCGGGTAAAGATAAACTGATCTCCATCCTCTCGTGTGAAGAAAATACCCAGTAGCACTACTCTCTAGTAAGATCGCATATGAGAATCCCACCTGCGTGTACCAACCAAATTTACATTTGCATGCTCATCAATCTTTGTTCATGAACATCTAATAATTAAGATGAATTGAACATCAAATATGGTATCTATATGCATATCATCAACACTTGCCTCTGTACCCCATTTTGTGTTGTTTTCGTAGGAACAGGAGCACACTTCTAGAGCTTCTCTTAACTTTTCTTCCCTTGATTTGCTATTTTTGCTACTTTTCTGTCCACGGATGACCTTCATTGATTCAATGAACCCAGTAGAGTTGCCAAAGTACTTTTGTGCGTCTTGCAGATAGTCATCTACAATCATAGATTGAAAAATGACACACAAACTGGAAATTAGATATAATTTCTTTACGGTAATGTGACATAAAAAATTAAACCTTACAGAGACCATATTTACTTACTCTTTTGGTTAGGACTTCCAAATAGTAACGAACTTTTACTCAAGTAATTTCCACTGCCAGAAAGACCAGGACCTCTTAGTCCATCCATGCCTTGCCACATTGTCTAAAAGAAAGTACAGAATTTCGTTACACAAAGGAAATTAAAAGGGCCCAATGGTTTGTACGTACGTATGTATGTATGATTACCTTAAAAGCAGTTCTGGTTTGATTATCATAGATGTCCTTTTTGCTAAGGTTGTGAAACATTTGAGGGAATTGAACAAATGCAGTGTCTTTGGAGGTTTGAGGATCAAGGAAGAAGCACATGGCTTGTTTGGCTGAGGTTGGATCATTGCAATACATATCACAATCCACCACTAGAAAATAAGGTGCATTACTGAGAAAACCCGAGACTCTGATCTGCAACCACAATTGAAAAGTGCTATGTTGATCAAGCAAGAACTGATCAAAAAGTAGAGATGAAATTCAATTAGTACACACCAATGTGTTGAGGGCTCCTCCTTTGAATTTGTGAGGAAGGGATGGCCTTCTTTCCCGAGACACATAAACAACAAGTGGCAATCCTGGTTGCTCATTTAGAATCTAAACACATACAAATACCAATTAGTTTTTCCTGTTTACTTCCACTAACAACCAAAAGTTTGGTTAAATATAATAAGATAATATAGACTGTTTGATGAGGACTGTGTACATTATCAAAGGAATCATAAGAGGCAGGTAAAAAAATGAAAAAAATAAAATAATTACGAATTAATTATATTATATAAAAGAGATAGGTCAATTTTACCTTAACTTATAAAAGCAGTTAATGTTTTTAATTAAAAAAATTAATAAACTAAACGAGTGATCCACATCACACAATAATATTAAATTAGATTTAATTGATGTTAGGGAGCTCTCAAAGCAAGTGTCCAACCTTTATTTTTAAGTAGTTTTAAGTCTTAGTAGTATATTTTATCACTAGATTTTCATTAACTTGTGACTTTATTTAAGCCTTTTTTTATGTTATTATACCATAAAATTTTTACTTTTCACATTTTGTCAAATCTCTTCAACTTCAAACAGATTAATGGAATTTCAAAAAAACAAGTTGAAAAAAAATAAAAATATATTATTCTATTATAAACTTTTGGGGAAGACATTTTGATTTTAATTTTTAAAATTTTATTTTCTGTCCGTTTGTAACTTGAATGACCAGTAAAGGATATAAAAATTAAGAGAAAAAAATTGATGAAAAAAAACGTAATATATATGATGATATGGTTAAATGTAAAATATGTAGTAATTAAGTGTGGTTTAAATTATGTGAGTTTATGTTGAAAATTCAAAGCCAAATCACCCATTCATAAAAAAAGAATCACATAAGTGATCCACATCTAGAAGAGAACTTTTGGAGGACAACGTTGTTGTGGGCCAGTCATACCTCAATACGAGGGGCCCTGTTGCTCACAATTTGAAGATTTTTAGGATCTGAACCAAATCTCTCAATGTTCTTCTGCATTTTCTCGTATTTAGCCTGTAAAACAACAGTAGGAAACAAGCACTTGAGCTCAGAAGTATTGCAGCAGCTGTAACCATGAAATTTTCTTTCAAAAATACTCTTAGTTTAGTGAATTAAAACCAAGTAAGAAACACTCTTAATTTATTTAAGTTGATGGGAAGAAGAAGATAGATATATATACCTTGACTAGGTCACGATGAGCCTGGAATCCCTCGTGGCGAAGAAGGCTTTCATCTTCTCCCATTGGAGAGAAGAAGACCTTGGGACACCTCAACTTCACCCCGTACTTTCTGCAGAAGGGAACCCACTCCCTCGCGAATTCACTCGCCTCTCTCATGGCGTAGAGCGTCACCGGAGTACCACCATCGTCGGAAAGATAGACGGCGAGCTTATCAGATGGGTAGTCCATGGCAATGGCGGAGACAACCGTGTCCATGACCTGCACCGTGGGCTCCTTCTCAGGGTCGAGCGTGCACACAAAGATGTCCAGCCCCGGCAGGTTCTCATCCCTCGGCAGCTTCTGGGTGAGGGCAGTTCGGGAGACGGGGTGCCAGCGGAAGGCTTGGTTGAAGAACCAGAGCATGGAGAGAAGAAGTTCAGCTCCTGTGATGAGTATCCATGGCGCTGTTGGTGGGTGAAGTAGGAGCTGGGATATGCGGTAGTAACAGATGGAGACTACTGCTACGAAGTGGATGAGTATGTGAAGCCTGCTGAGGAGCAACCATGATTGAACTGTTTCAATGTGGTATGTGTAGTTTCCCATCTTTCTTTTCTTCTCACCACTCTTCTCTCTTCTCAACTCTCCATGCTTCCATTCTTTTATATAATCATTTTCTCACTCTCCACTTTCCTACCAATAATTCTTTTAACATCATTAAAAAACATGTTTTTCTTAATACTTATGATGTAACCTCCTAAACATATAAGAAGAGTTGAGTCTTGTCATTGGTAATTAATGGTTTGGAGGGGTAAGAAATTAAAATAGCAGTGTGTGTTTCAGGAGATTACTACTAATGTGCATGCAAGTTGACACGTTGTACCCTTCCCGCGTGGGACTAAAAAAACATTATTTAAAAAGGCATGCGAGGAACTCGTTCTACCATTATTTAAATCTCACTCACTAATGTGTATGTCTCGTGTGTCTTTTTTTTATAAATTTTCTTTAACGTACTTTTCTCACTATATTTATCAATATTCATCAAATTCGACCTCATTGTTAGTCTAGCTACCTTTTGAGACTGAACTCCCACAAGTATCAAATGTTTCTCATTTTTATATTCACCAAACATACAAGTCAAAATTGCAAAGGATATTAAATATTATAAAAAAAACTAATTTTAACAGGCTTTTCACATGAGTAAAATTATAAATCGGAAAATGGTCATTTTATTAAAATAAATTTTGATATATTAAAAAATAGATTTTTAAGCATATGGAAAAAACTTAACTCAATCCTGTCGAGATAAAATCTCCAAACCTGAATGTCTACAAATGAAATTGTTGATAATATGAAGTTACAAATACATCTGAGACATGTAGTGAAGAAGATAGGTCTGATGTTTCCACCTTATTTCTTTCCATGATTGATAACTAGTCTTTTTATTTATTTTATTTCTCTCATATTTTTCATTAATTTTATTAACTTAGTTATCTTGAACCTTAAATATATATATATATATATATATATTAATTTACAAGAATTCTTGTTAGTAGAATAACTTAAGCCTGAATGTTTCTTAGCAATTAATTAATCTCAAGATTTAAGCTTTTTTTTTCTAATTATTTTTTTCACTTTAAATTATTTCTCTCTGAATTAATCCTCAAATTTAATTATTTTCGAGTTTGTTTAACTTTGTATTATTATCACGAATATAAATTAAAAAACTGTAGCCCTTATGTATTCAATATTTGCTCCTTGATTTTATTTGTGATTTTTCATACAAGAAATTGCTGACTTCATTTTTTTGACAGAACTCGAATAGTCCTGGTGAGAGAAAAAAAAATACTTACCAAAAATTACTATTTTAAAATAGGAATCAAATAATCTGATAAGAAATCTTTTTTTACTGGAAATCAAGCACATTACTAAAGGTAAAATGACTATTCTAGAAAAGGAGATGAAGATTAGGATGACTTAAAACAGTTTAATCCTAAAGAACAATATCATTAAAGATAAATAAAAAATAAAACATAAAATAAGATGAAGGAGCTAAGTCAGTGAGATATTTTAAAAACATAAACATCGAAGACTAAAAGTCTATTTTATCTATAAAATATGTAAGAATTGAATAAAAAATAGATCTTACATGTTGTAAGATTCGTTCAATACTTTAATCTAGTATAGTCAATTTATTTAAGGGTGAGCAAATTTGTACAAAGTTATTGATGTATTGTTGTATATTTGTTTATATATTTTCTTCTTAAAAAAACATCATTATGCTATACTATTGAGCAAAAAGTTAGTGTTCATAATACATGTAGCAAATTTGAAAAAAAAATCTATTTTATGGCTAAAATATATCACAAACAAAAAAATTCAAAATATTCCTAAATAAAGAATGAAGTAATTAACATGAAATGCCTTTTAAATAGGAATATTTAGAGAAACAATTTTCAGCAAAATTTTGATCCTTCAAAGTTGTCAAGTTTGGCCTCAAAAAATAAGCATAATAGTATTTTCATATTCTCTCTTTTAAAAGTTTACCTCCAATCCTTTCAAAAATGTGCATTTGGTCTTGAATTTCAATAAAATATTATTAGATAATTATGAGTGATTTCATATCATTTATTATAATAAATGATATTTAGAATATTTGTCATTGGTTAATAACTTTCTAAAGTTTGCAATGTAGTGTAATTTTGAGATAAACTAGTATAAACAACATATTACATTAATTTCCTATCCTTGTTATTTTTAAATTTGTGAAAACTTTTGTAAATCTATTCCAAAAATCGTCAAATGACCAACTACAAAGTGTTAATAGGTGTTATTAAGAAAAAAAAATCAAAACAATTTTTAAACTTTATTTGAACCCTCCTTTTCAGAACTAATACTTCTTGTCGTATCTACCAATACTTCTTAATGCATCTAATAATATAAAATAATGACATTTATCTTGAAAAAACAATCAACAAAAATTATACTCTCTTTCAGCTCCAACACATTATATAATACCGATGAATAAATTAAGAAAGTATTTTTTTTGTTAAATTTTCCTGTCCAAAATCTTAATTGTTTTAAACTCACACTCATCCCAAAATTGTTGGATTTTGTTTTGATCAATCATTAATCTAACTATTTAATCACATTGAGTGTCCATTCAACTAGTGTTTTTAGACATCAGGATTCAAAATTAAATTTATTATTACAATCTAACATAAGAATGTATTATCTTTATTGATGAGATTTTTTTAAGTACCAGATCAAGGTTCGCACACAGAGTAATCAAAGACCTTGTCAAATTAATAATTTAATCAAACAATTAATATAAAGAAGAATTTTTCATTTAAAATTGGTAACATAGTGCATTGGATCTTGGGACTGTATATTAAAAGAGTATAATATTTTTATATATTAAAAATAAAATTATATATTTACAAAAATCACTTTTAAAAGCATAATAAGTAAACAAAAGGATGTTTATCATCTTCTCTTGTAGCAGGAATACATTAAAGCTTGTAGCAGGAAGACATTAAGGAGTGTCCAGGCCCAGACCCAAACCACGTCACAGCAGTTTTTTTTGTTTTTATTCCAATGAAGTGGGCTCTATTGCATGGCCCAGACTAAGTTAAGTCTTCTTTCATTTTCTCAGAGTGATAATTGAGTTTTATAAATAATATCAGAGTTTTAAATTGAGTGACAGAGGAAGACTCAGAGAAGAGGTAAGCATGGATGGAAATGGAAAAGTCTTCTAAAGTTTAAACCAAAACCAATGAGTGGGTGGGGTCCATGCATGCATGTGTGCATGCAAATGTACATACATACATAATGGGCTGAGAAGAAACAAAAGATGGGATAGCGATCGGCACCGTTTCGGCTTTGGGATCATTAAGTCTTGCTTCGGCAAACTTTGAAAATTTTATTCACAACCTTCATATTTGGTCGGTTCATTTATGCTCGTAACATCATCATTGTGCCACTAAATAACTGTCTTCACCTTCCACCAACACTTGTGCACTCAATTTCTCACTAGAGTGTTGTAATGTTATCAAAACTCTTTTAGAAATCCCTTTTAGACTATGTAACTCGATGAATAAATCTTAAACATGTCAGTTTACTAATTCAACTATCTATTAGTAAAAACAAATATATTTTACATTTATTTTAGAAATTCTATATCAATTCCAAAACCGATATTGATATAGATAATATAGATAGTCTTTAACTTTCTACATCGATTCTAAAACTGATGTAATATACCAATTCTGAGAACATTCAAGAAGAGATATTATATCGGTTGAGATTCACAATCAATATAATATCTCATTTAATATAATGGAAATGCGGCTTTGGAAGAGATACTACATTGGTTTTGGCACAAGTAGTGTAGTATCTCCCTTATTACATGGGTTGTTACTCATAACCAATATAGTATTTCTATTTAAAAAAAATTAAAAAAGGTAGGTTGATCTCTAATCCATATAAGGAAACACCACAAAATTTTTTCAAAAGTTTTTGACAAGTATAGGTATGTAAAATAGAAAAAGAAAACACTTCAAAAATACTAAAACAATTAAAAACAAATAACAAACAATGGAATTTTGAAAAAAAAATTAATCAAGAATCCCCTATGGGATTGCCCACCAAATCTGAAACTCTATTTCAAGCAACTTTCATTTTTGGAACATCTCAATTTGAGCTAAGTTATGGTCATTTGAAGTTTTTTCACCATAAATTTTGAAGATTAAAAATATATGGTAAATCTATACAATGTAAAAACTCTACGATGAGATATATACTAAAAGAAGTTGTTACTAAAAAATTTGTGTTAAAAACAAATTTCTAACTATTTTTCATGAATTTTGAAAAAATGTTAAACTATTGCAAAGAGAAGCGGCGACAGGTAAAGGTAGAACTAGTCACGCTCACGCGTCATGTAAGATTGTTGTTATGACATCCTTAATGACTTGCAACGCCAACCTAAAAACAAGTTAAACAAACAGACAACACGTAGAAAATGTGAAATAAAGCAATAGAAAACGCACGCAAATGAGAGAACGCAAGCTAAGAACCAAAGAGACTCAAGTTGCACGAGAGAAGACAAATAGCAAGAGCAGTGAAAATGTTAGGTTAGAAAACACATATATTACATCGATTGTTTTAAACAACCGATATAATAAGTTCGTGTCAAAACATGGCATTGTCACTTTGTACATCAGTTAGAGCTTACAAACCGATGTAAAAAGTCTTTAAATTACATCGGTTGGAGCAGCAACCGATGTAACAAGCAAGGTTATCGAACTCGCGGGTCAACTAGTAGACTCGTTCGAGTTTACGATTAAGCTACCTGTGACCGAGTTAACTCGCCAATAAACTTGTTTTTGGAATAGACTCGGTAAACTCGGTCGACTCGATCAAACTTGCGAGTCAAGTATTGGGTGAACGAGTTGGAAAGAAAACCCAAATTTCATTAGGTATATGATACCTGGTTTAAGCTAGATTTCGTAATTAGAAGGGGCGTTCGATCTAGGGTTCTTGAACTGCGATTTAGGGTTCGCCGTCTGGGTTCACTGTTTGAGTTTGCCATCGTCTTCCACCGCATCGTCGTCAAGGTTCGTCTCCGTCGAAGTTCGCATGGCGTCATCGAATGTTCTCATCGCGACGTCGAGTCTTTGTGTCGTCATGTCTTCACCTTCTAGGTTCGTTGTCGTCATCACAGTCTGTTCGTTGCTGTCGTTCGTCATCATCGCCGCTGTCTGTCACCGCCATTCGTCGTCATCATCACAATCCGTTGTCATCATCGTTGTAGGTTCTCCTCCACACTATTCTCCTCCATTGTTGCTAAGTGATTTTTTTTTCTGTTTCAAGTCTGGATTTAGGTATTTTTTGTTGTTGTGTCTTTTCTTTTTTTAATTTAAAGTGAGTGAATTTTTTTAAATTTAAAGTGAGTGGGTATTTTTTAAAATTGTAATTACAATTATCATTTGATTATGGGTTTTTAAGATTTTTGGATCTAGATTTTGCTGAAAATGATGGTGAAAATAATTTTATTAGAGAATTAAATGGTAAGAATTTATTTATTTTAATATTGATATCATGAATGATGTGTGTTTGTTTATTTTTACTAAATTTTTTTTGAAGTAGACTCTTACGAGTCTACGAGACGGGTTATGAGTCGAGTTTACCAACATCTTACGAGTTTATGTAGACTCTCGAGTCTGATAACCTTGGTAACAAGTGACGCACTTAATTTTCTTTTCAAAAACTTTTTTGTGATTTTTTCTGGATTATTTTCTACATCGCTTTATGTAATAACATATATGTATTAATCGATATAGAATCACCCCTATTATATCGATTATTCCTTAATCGATGCAATATGTTACCATTTACTTCAAAATTATCACCATATTTTTGTTTACAACGATTACCTTTTAATCGACGTTATATCATGTTGTAAAATGTCATTTTCTACCCGTGAATGTAGGGTTAGTGGGATGATGGTTTGAGTAATTTTAGAAACTTTATAAAACAAACAATGTATATACTAATAATTTAATTAAGTATGAATAAGATATTAAGATGACTTCAAAAGTTAATTTAGTTTTATATTATATAAATGTTTGTTAAAATATTATAAATAAGTGAATATTTCAAACATATGTAATATTTATCTATTACATATTCATTATATTACATAAATCTCAATTTATTTTAGTGATGAAATATTAACAAGAGTAATGAATAATGCATTGTAGACTATACAAGATCAAGAAGAATACACCTCAGACAACATAAACAACTAATAGGAGGAAAGATATTGGTATTGTAGAGTCATCTTGGTCCTTATAAGAACAAGATGACATCCATCATAGACCCTTAATTGAACTATCAAACACTACATGCTATAAATCAAGGAACATAATGAGTATAAGCAACGAACGACAATGGTCACTTAATGCACAAGGGAACCACAATGATCTGACATCACTTGTTGAATTTAGAAATGATTTAGTTGCACTCAAGAAATGAAGCGAAGACATAATGAGGAAAATCTCCAAATAAAGAGAAAGTTAGACAAAAAAACCCGAACACCTTGTATGGCCAAGTTGTGGACAACTCGGGGAGGAGATAGAAACCTCAAGCTATTCTCAACCTACACCACCATCTCCAACCCTTATGTCCATAGTACATGAAGGTCAACAAACTAGAATAGCTTATCAATTGACTGTTATGATGAGACTACTAACCTTGATGAACATGTAGATGTGTACATTACCCAAGACAACCTTTACACCATAAATTATGCATTCTTCTTTTGCATTTCCCCCCTTTACTTAAGGACGTGACATTGAGTTGTTTTACATGATTCCACGTGTATTCCATACGCTTAAACACTATAGTAACAAAAGTTGGAATACAATTTTGGAAGTGACTCTACATCACATGGCCATGAAACTTAAGCCTAACCATTCACATACAATCTGTCCAAGAAATCGACACACAACCACACAAAATTTATGCAATTGGAGTAACTCAGATTTTTGAAACACAATATGTACTGGAAAACTCTCACCCATCTTTTAAACTCTAAAGGCTTTGACTATTTTGACATCCTCGAGCCCAATGGGTTAGTGTATGAATCATGCTCAGTTGATGCACAAGTAGTCTTGGCCATAAAAGAAAATGAAAATTTTCTTTCATCACCAAGACACCCCCTGAAGATTAGGGCCCATTGTATTATTCATGAACTTAGATGGTGTTGCTCACATAGATCACAACATCTCAACACTTATAAAGCAAACTACAATATGTTCATGATCATCAATTAAACATCATTCAAGTAAGAGTTCATTAAAATATTATAAATAGGTAAAGATTTAACTATATGCACTACTACACATTTATTATCTTACATGTATCTCAATTGATTTGAACGTCAAAGTATGTTCTTAGGATACCCACCCATTAGAGGAAGGAAGAGTACATCTCAAATTATAAAGGAAATAAGAAGAACACATCTCATATAGCAAGAACAACTAGTAATATAGCAAGAACAACTAGTAGAAAATAACGTGTTAATAGTTTAAGATCATCTTAATACCTATAACAATTGTTTAAATTATTTTTTAATTTAAAATTTTTAAACATTATTTTATTTTAAATTTATACATTTTAAAATATTATATAAATTTAAGAGGGTAAAATGTTTTTTCCTTAAAAAAATTATAATTCTTTGTTTTTCATTCATTTAAAATATTAAGTATTTCTTTTAATGACTTTTAGAAATGTTTGTTTTTTCTAAAAAAAATACTTTTTGGATATTTAAAAATATAAGTGTATTATTATTATCATTATTATTATTATTATTATCATTATTACTATTATCGTCATTATTATCATCATTATTTTCATTGTCATTATTATTATTATTATCATCATTGTTATTATTATCATCATTATTATCATTATTATTATTATTATTATCATTGTCATTATTATTATTATTATTATATTATTATTATTATTATTATTATTATTACCTTTATTATTATTATCTTTATTATTTTTTCACATAGAAACATTATGTTGGTCTATAAGAAAATTGATATGTTATGGGATTGATTTCAAGTATTCGAAAATAATTTCTTTAATCTGATTTGAAAAGAAACTCTGGGTCAACCGTTTCTCAAACTCGGTCTTGGTCTCAACATTTAGTAAAGTTGATCAAGAATAGGTCTTTAGGTCTTAACCTTCTATCGGGATCTCGCTTCTCGGCTTCTTTGGAGAGGGGGAAGTACTTACAAAATGTTCTCCGATGCTTAAGTTAGTACTCAGTATTCAGAGCGTTTGAGAAGCCTATTAAAAGCATACCTTTCACTGGATGGGGCTTTGATATTTATAGGCAACTGCATGTATTGTTTATAGTGGGTCTGAATTAGCACTACCTTCTAGGTTAACTCTGATGGATTTAAGATAATTTCTTATTATTAATTATGGTTAGTCTTGATAATCATTTTAAGTACTCAACAAGTACTCAACAAAGTATATTGGTGTCATCTTGGCCTAAGACATCTAGAACATGTTGGCCTAAGATAGCTCGACCATCTTGGCTTAGGACATCTCAGTCATCTCGATCTACGACATCTTAGTCTGAGACATCTCAGTCATGTATAATACATTTCTCGGTCTCGGTGGCTAGAACCAACTTCGCATAGCAAGATTGTTTTGGCTTATAGTACAATTATCATCATCTTTATCTTTATCTTTAATATAGATTCAAGATTTCAAAGTCGTCATGAAAATTAATACATAACATGATCAATCAAACTAAACTAGAAAGAAAAATTAATTTGAGTGTGTTCATATTTGAGAATCATATTTGTAAGTAGAATTTAAAACTATACTACTTTTTGAAAATTAATAATTTGGATCCTCGGTGAGAAGGCACATTAAAAAGAATTTTATTACTTATTAGTTAAGAAATTCTTTCTATGATTTCAATGTCTATTCTATCATTGAGAGAAAGAAGATATTCACCTTTTAACTTGAATTTATCAAGTCTTTGCTAGTATGAGAAGGATTAAGGATTATGAGCGAGATAAAAGAAAATTTGTTTCTAAGAATCTTGCGGCGAACATTATAGTTTGAAAACTTATTTTTAAAATTTTGGATGGAAGAGATGTAAATAGTGAAAAGAGGTTGTGTTGGACATCGTTCAAAGACACCTAAAAATTTGGTTCTAAGAATCTTTCGACGAGCATTTGTTTGAAAACCTTATTTTTAAAATTTTGGATGGAAGAGATGTAAATAGTGAAAAGAGATCATGTTGGATATTATTCAAAGACACCTAATTGACCTTGGGCATGTGTTTTAATTGATAATAAAAAACATGATATTGTTATTAGTTGGGGTTATTTGAAGGAAATGACAGAGTATTTGAAGAGCTTTTAAAAAGATTCAATTATTAGGGTGAAGTTAGTTGGGAGCCACATTCATGGTCATCAACATTCTACATTCAAAAGGAGACAAAGGGAATAATCAAGCTTTCCTTGAAAAAAAATCTTATATACAAATATGAAGTCTTCACCATTAGTCATAAAGACTATTAAAATTATCACAAGCCTCAGCCATAATGAATTCAACCACACTATCAAAGCACATGTTAAAATAGGAGATAAACTCCTCAACTGATTCCCTCGGTAAACTCAGAGGGATAAAGTGCAACTTCTCCGAGTATATAGAAGTACTCAAGGTCAACAATCAAAGGGAATTTATCCTTCCTCTTCCTCTTGGCTAAGCTTGACTCGGTTGTTTCTAACACCTCTTGAGAGGGAGCCTTTGTTAGGAATTCAAGTTGGAAGTCCCACATTAAGTAAAAATGAGTAAGATGGACAATATATAAGTAGAAGAACCCATAAACCTATGCCTTAAGATTTTGGATTGAAAGTAGTGTTTTAGTATCTTATATGAGTTTTGTTCATAACTCATTGATATTGTGTCTCACCTCGAAGAACCTAATTGTGTAATCAAAGTCAAGTTCATCTTGGTGACTTGGAGTATGCTATAAAGTAGGTGAAGAATCTTAAAGTTGTAACAACATTATAACAACATAAACGCATGTACTGGAAGGGTTGAAAAATGGTCAGTTGGAAGACTCACATCATTGGGTAAAAATATAAGATGGACAATATGTAAGTAGGAGTCATAAACCTATTGACTTAAAATTTTAGGTTAAAGGTGGTGTCCTAGTCTCTTATATGAGTTTGTTCACAATTCATTGGTATCGAATTTTCCTATGTCTCTCTTGAAGAAATTAACAACAACAGTGGGGTTAGAGAAGAAATTTTCTCCACAGAATCCCTATCCACATAAAATGAGAAAGAGAAAAAGATGTCATTAAAGTATACCAAGGAGAAGAAGAGGAGAGGCAAAATGATAGCCAAAAACAAAAGAAAATGTTTGCACGAATATTCTGATGAACTCATAAGAGAATGTGAAGGATTTTTAAACTGTGAAAATGGAAGGTGAAACATACATGGTAGTTGAATAAAACTTATCCCACAAAAGATTGCAAAGTATCATCCTCAAAAGATGGTTGTAAAATACAATTTCAAAATTAATTACTTAAACTAATATACCACAAGCACTTAAGCTCATTCATCCAACAAATTGGTTACCTGTACCTCATTTATGAATTTCGGAGTGAAGGACTTATGTACCTATCCATCTCTAAGATGTGAGGAAATATATTTAACAATATAATAATGTCTAAATAAAATTTGAGCACAACTCCTATAATTGGATATATAACAGATATTTAAGTAGCAGATAATCAATTATATATATTCAATTATCAAAGTCTTATTTCTAAAAGTCCAAAAGTTTATAAATATATTGAATATTTATATAATTCTATTATTCTATAATTTGTGAACTCTTTTGAGTGTTTCCTTGGTCTTCAAAACTCTATATTCAATCATTGAAAATTCAAGATTCCAAAAATTCCACTCACTTTGCAAGGCAAGAATGATATGTTTTTCCGATAAGGACATATACTATTTTTATTTAAAAAAAATATTATTACTCTTTTTTATATTATATAAGTACTTTTTTATTAAATTTATATTAATTATAATGAGAGATTATTGTAAAATTTTAGTCACTAAACTTGTTTTCATCAAAGGAATTCAATAATTTAGTGGCCAGAAATATAGTAACTAAATAAGTTTTTCTTTTTCATAATAACAAGGTCAAGAACAAAAAGAACAAGGAAGAATGAATAAAATAAAAAAATAATCTCTTCTATAAAAATATTGTTTATCTTGTTTTACATCAATTCGGATGAAAATGCTAAGAACAAATTTAAGCTAAAGAGTAACTTTCTTAATTTAGGCTTGATCATATACGAATTATTTTATCAGTTTCTACCATTTTGTCAGAAATTATAAAAGTTTTATTCTTTTTTTTTATATGTTTATCATCATTTATTTTGAGAATTTGTAAGAGGAATGTGTTTCCCTTTAAAGTGTACGAAAATTTATTGAAAATTTTATCTAAGAAAACTTAATTCCTTTACGTAATTTAGGTTCAGATAAATAACAATATATTAAAACTAATTTTTATTTTTTTTTCTACTTTCTGAGCGTTAATTAATTTTAGACTCTATATTTGTTAATGTTTCTTTTATATATTGTTAGTTATATATTAATTATTTTAAATAGATAACTTTATCCCCTGAGGCAAAAAACTCAAACAAAAAAAATATTAAAGATAAATATATTAGTCTTATTTTTAAGTCAGTATGATTTATACTCGGGAAAAAATTATTCAAAATACAGTTACCTTTAATAAAAATTGTGATATTTGAAAATATACTGAAGATAAAAAAAAAACAAATAAAACTCTACTTAAAAATGCATATTTTATACTTCAAAACATAAGTTTTATACTCTTGTAAATATTTACTAAAACTTGTAGCTGTTAGAGTGAATTGTGCACAATCATTCAATTAATTGAGTGTCTTAAAGATCTATTTTATTTTCTAAGAATGATCTATTTATTCCAAAGTATTTTAGGATTATTTGATCTAACATAAAATTTAAAATAATATAACAATTTAAAAAAATACAATTATTTGTATCTGGTGAGTCTGGTCTTGGTTTTACTAACTTTCGTAAGAAAAAAAGTACAATTATATTTTCAAGTATATTATTATAAGTTTAGTAATTCGACTCTGATTAGAAATAATTGTTGGTAGGCTTTTTAAGATAATTACAACAAAAGTCAACCAACCACTTTACAGGATAATTTGTAATTTAATGATAATGTAAAATTATTTTACATTTGGAGAGTTTCACTTTTTCAGTGTCTAATGCTTATGGATTGTCAATGTAAACACTTCATATATATACTATCAATTAATTAAAATTAAGTTGACATGAATTGTAAAGTTGTAATAATTACTATTAGTATTATAAAATTCAACTAATATATGATTATTTGTGATTAAATGATAATTTTACAAGTGCTCTTTGCATGAGGACCCTAACACCCAGTTTTTACAAAACCATTGTGGTTTCACAGGAAAAAAAAATATTGGTAAATGTGGGTTAATAAACAATTGGTGCACACAAATAATATTAATTGTTTTAATAGTTAATAAAGAAAATAAACTTACATATTGATAAAAATATTAGCTTCACATATAAGTTTGTAAACATGTCTCTTGAATATGGGTTGATTACCCTTATATAATTATATATTTGTCGTCTTTTGTCGATAAGAAGGAAAAACAAAAGAATGATATTTCAAAATTAATATACAGGGGAATGTCCAACTTTATTAGTAATATGTATTTTTTTATTATTCGTGTATAAAATAAAATATATTAATAATAATAATAATAACAAAAATTATATCCTTTCTTTTGTTATTTTTTCTTTTTTTTTTATTGTAAAAATTATCCGTGTTTTTCTAACTTATTTTATGATCAGTCTTTATAT
>Ga0123340_1002192_pt1 | contig 17392 bp, 15 predicted proteins | sample SirMexnodulemix_FD_89961 | JGI IMG/M metagenome (GOLD analysis project Ga0123340, IMG submission 89961) | Root nodule microbial communities of legume samples collected from Mexico - Siratro Mexico nodule mix | ecosystem: Host-associated > Plants > Roots > Nodule | place: Mexico: Nepantla... | reverse complement strand
TAACAATATATATATATTATATGAAAAATAAACTGATTTATAATTATACCTAATTCATCAAATGATTGATTTCAATAATTATATATTTTTTTTTCATTCATAATACTTTTTTTTCCTTTTTTTTCAAACCAGCTATAATATAATTATATTATTGGCTTTGACGTAAAACAATTAAATCAATAAAATTTGTTTACTTTATAAAAGAAATAATAAAAGCATATTATACATGTTATATTGTTTTTTATTTATTTTTTTCTATTTTTTATCGATAAAAATATGTTTACTTAATGTTTAATTGAAGTAAATCAGAAAAAATAATATTTTTGTCTCCTTATTTGATTCAATATTTGTGATAAAATTAAGGAGAGAAGATGTTATTTAAAATATTTTTTATTCATCTTAAAAACAGTTTTATTTTCTTTTAAATATAAAATTGTTAAAACACAAAAGTAAGGATGTTCACGTATTGGATTAGATAAAATCATTATTAACCTATTAAAAAATATCTAGTTATTTGATTCAGTTTTTATATTTTTTATATTAAAATCAATTTAATCCAATTTATTTTAATTTTTTACCATCTTATTTAACAGGGATTAATTAATAATTTCAAAAATATATCAATTAAAAAAATAAAAATAAATCTATAACATTTATCAAATTAATCCCAAACTTTCATAACCAATTCTCTAAGATCCCTTCAAATCTTACCATCAATTCATTAATCCAAACAACCCTCTCATCCACCTACAATTCACTCAAATCTCTTCAAATTAATCATCTCAAATCTCTTCACCAACCAAACAAAATTTTAGTTTGGATAATTTTTTTAAAAAAATAAAAAGAAGATATAGAAAAAAAAATAAAGGAAGTAGTTTTAGAAAAATTTGCAAGTTATAACCTTCCCCTAGAATGATGTTGGTTTCCAACGTGTGAACAATAAAGTAACTGAATTGAACAAAGACAAAGCACAAAGGCAGAGGGACAAAACATCAGTGTCAGGTCAAAATATAAAATAAAATATCAGTGTCTGTCATGGTGCCATTGGTGCGTGTCTTCCACGCTTCCTTAATAAATAGTTATCCATCCAATAAACGTAACCAAAAGGGTTGACTGTACCAAATTTTAGTTTCACACTCATTAAGTGCACATTAAAGTTGCAAGCTTTTGTCTGTGTTAATCTTGGTTTTGCCATCTGAGTTAATAAAAGTAATTGAAGTATTTTTTATAAAAAATATTTTTTAATAAAATTTTTAATTTCACACCATTAAGTGCACATTAAAGGCTTTTGTGAGTGGTGATCTATAAAAGTAATTGAAGTCCCTTTTTATGAAATTTACTTTTTAATAAAATTTTGTCCGGGAAACACATCTAAGGATAATTAATAAACCATGTTCTAAAATTAAATTTATTTTAGTTCAAGTTTAGAATACTTTAATAAAATAAAACTAGTTTAATGCATTATATCAACAATTTAAGTGAAGATGTATAGATAAAAAAACCAAACTTTGAAAGCATAGAGTCTTATATTATATCTCCAACTTTAACCTTTCCTTTATGCCTTCATAGTACATCTGGAAGTCAATTACCTACAAGGGTACAACCACAAAAACCACCCAGGCTCCACCTGCATTCACTTTAGCCACAAGAACATAAACAAGAAATATTAATCGGTAGGGATGCTGATATTTTGACACCATTATTCATTTTTTACATAATTTAATACTAATATATATTATTATTTTATTTATATAATATTTTATATTTTATTAATAAAATACAGTGTCAAATAGGAGTATAAATGAATAATGGTGTCACATTAGCATTTTTTCTTTCGATTAACATAAATTAGAGAGAGAAAAATGTTAGTCTGACACTACTATTTATCCTACTTCTATTTGACACTTCTACGTGTCATGTGAGTCCACTAGCAAAAGAGAGAATGTGTTTGTTTTTGTTGTATACGGAAGGGTAATTTCGTCAATTTCATCAATTTTGTCAAAGTGGTTAGTCGTGTACATTTAAGTTAGCTACGTTGGTAACTCCGACACCCATATTAAATTACTGTCTGTGAGTTATCCCAACCTTAAATGATTGATTAGTCGTGTACATCTAAATAGTTAACTACATTCATAACTCCGACACCCATATTAAATCACTACATGTGAGTTATTCCAACCTTAAATAACTGGTTAGTCATGTACATCTAAGTGTAGCTACGTTCATAACTCCGACACCCATATTAAATCACTGCTTGTGAGTTTTTCCAACCTTAAATAACTAGTTAGTCGTGTACATTTAAGTGGTTAGCTACGTTCATAACTCTGACACCCATATTAAATCATTGCCTGTGAGTTATTCCAACCTTAAATAACTGGTTAGTCGTGTACATCTAAGTGGTTAGCTACGTTCATAACTCCGACACTCATATTAAATCACTGTCTGTGAGTTTTTCCAACCTTAAATAACTGGTTAGTCGTGTACATCTAAGTGGTTAGCTACGTTCATAATTCCGACACCCATATTAAATAATTGTTTGTGAGTTTTTCCAATCTTAAATAATTGGTTAGTCGTGTACATCTAAGTGGTTAACTACGTTCATAACTTCGACACCCATATTAAATCACTGTCTGTGAGTTTTTCCAGTCTTAAATAACTGGTTAGTCGTGTACATCTAAGTGGTTAGCTACGTTCATAACTCCGACACCCATATTAAATCACTGCCTGTGAGTTATTCCAACCTTAAATAACTAGTTAGTCGTGTACATCTAAGTGGTTAGCTACGTTCATAACTTCGACACCCGTATTAAATCACTGCTTGTTAGTTTTTCCAACCTTAAATAATTGGTTAGTCATGTACATCTAAGTAGTTAGCTACGTTCATAACTCCGACACTCATATTAAATAACTGCTTGTTAGTTTTTCCAACCTTAAATAACTGGTTAGTCATGTACATCTAAGTGGTTAGTTACGTTTCGACACCCATATTAAATCACTGCATGTGAGTTATTCCAATATTAAATAACTGGTTAGTCATGTACATCTAAGTGGTTAGCTACATTCATAACTCCGACACCTATATTAAATCACTGCTTGTGAGTTTTTCCAACCTTAAATAACTGGTTAGTCGTGTACATTTAAGTGGTTAGCTACGTTCATAACTCTGACACCCATATTAAATCACTACCTGTGAGTTATTGCAATCTCTAGTCGTGTACATCTAAGTGATTAGTTACATTCATAATTCATAATTCTGACACTCATATTAAATAAGTACCTGTCAATTATTCCAACCTTATCAAGGTGGTTAGTCGTGTACATATAAGTGGTTAGCTACGTTCAAAATAACGACACCAACGTCACTAACCACTTAGATATACCTGACTAACCACTTAGATGAAATTGACGAAATTGATGAAATTAGCCTTCCATATACAACAAAAGCAAACATATTCTCTCTCTTTGACTGGTGGGCCTACATGACATGTAAGAGTGTCAAATGAAAGTTAGATGAACAATAATGTCAAAGTACCATTTTTCATTAGAGAGATGATCTTTCTTTTTTTATTTTTTTTAGATTCTTGAAAAGCTTTAAATACTAAATAATTTGACATTAAGAAAAATAATTAAGTCAAATGTTAATTTTTAATTAATATAAAAACATTCTCATGTAATTTATTGGTTTTATTGTCTTTATTCACTCATGCAAACAAATGGGGTGGAATATATTCACTTTTTCCTCTCTTCTCTTAATCTAAATGAGACTTTTGTGTCATTCTATTTTTCTTTTATCTTTTTTTTCTCTCATTTTTTTATATTACTTTCACTCCAATCCAATCATATGTGTGAGTGTGTATTTGTATTTTCTTCAATTTTAATTTTAAAATATTTTGCTAATAATAGTAATAATTAATCACCTAATTTGATTTTAAAAAAGATATTTTATATTTTTACTTATTTTTATGCAACAGAGAGTTGTGTATGGAGAATATGCTTATGGCTAATCATTGGGCCACTTGCCAGAATCACACCCTTCGGTTGTGTAAATTGCCTAAATATAGTTTGGGCTTATTGAAGTGATTTTATTATTTTCAAAACATGTAGTAATATAGCCACTTGGGCTCCGTCAATAAACCTTTATTCTCTTTAATAAAAAAAAACATATGGGTCATTTAAACACAGAACAAAAGTGCAAAATATTCTAAGACACTATGAAGGTTTTTTTTATTTTTTATAAGATGATATTTTATTTATGTTTGAAGTGTTTATTTCATTTGGAAATAATAAAAGAAGCTTATAAAGTAATAGAGGCACTTTGTACCTTTTTCACTTTTTTAAATTTTGACAAAAATAATAGATACTAAATAATAAGCAATAAATAGTTTGTAATGTATTATTAGAGAATGTAAGTGATTTAGATAGGATGATTATTGGAAAAGTAAAACAATAAAGAGGAAAAATAAAAGAATAATAGTTATAAGAGTAAAACAGTGTTTACACTAAAATATCATTTTCTATATTTAAGGTTTCAGATTGTAATGTTTGTAAAAGTAATTTTCACATCTTACATCTTGAAAATACCATTTTCTAATGAAAGCAAATGCCACGTCCTTTACGAGATTAATTTAGTAGAATAATTATTTTATAAACATACATAAATTAGTAATTTATTTAAATTAGTTTAATTGCTAAAATATTATGTAACTATTATTATTATTATTGTTTATTGGATTAAATAGAATGATATTCGAATATAAATATAATTAGAAAAACTTATAATAGGTGGGTAGACCTATTATTAATTAATAATATTTAAAAGAGTTTTTATGTCTATCTTTTATTTTATTTTACTCTATTTAAGAATAAAATATAGTTTTCTATGTTGTTTTTTTTACTTTGGAAGCCATTGGTATACACTCTATTCTCTAAAATGATCATTGAATCAGGAAAAACAGAACCAACCAGATGAATCCTATCCAAACTTTTCTATTCTAAATTTTAGTTTTTCTTAAACTTACATAATCTGATTTATTTATATAATTTCAGGCTAACCTCAAGACTCCAAATTTCTTATTTCTTTCATAATTCAGTTTACGCAGAGCTGCTTAATTTGGTACCATTTATCTGGTGCATTGATGTTATGCTCATCTGTTAGCATCATTATGGTTTTTGAGAGAGGCATCAGATATTGGAAAACAGAGAAGATCAACACAGCATCACATTATCTCATCTCTCATATATTTATTTACTTTAACTCATATTGGGAAAATACTTACTGTTTGTTATGATTTAGCCGTTGATTAAAAGCCAGAACGTGTCAATTTACAAGTTACTCAACAACAACTTTAGGCATTAACAAGTAAAAGAAATCAAAATATTTATGATGCCTCTCATAGTTTGTACTCTCTACTGTTTCAATATTATAATAAAGCATGAGATTAAGGTTTTTACAACACAGCAAAAACATATTTGTCCCATTGTATTATTTCAATTGCATAATAATTATAATTGACACCCTTTTGCTTAAAGTCATAACACGTAATTGAATGTATATAATAGATCTGGTTCTGGTGAGATTAGAGGAAGAGTTTGAATGAAAAGGTACAAACTTCTCAAATTGTCTTTTGCAATGGTGAAGCTGTCAACCACATCACTGTTGCCAATGACCATCCATAAATCTGTAGGAGTGATCCTCCTCATGCTTCCACGGCAAAATGGACATGACTCTGATCTCACATACCTGAATTTTTCATCTGTTACATCTTCCAATGGCAATATATACTTTTATATCCTACCATCATCTCATTGAACATTCTCTAAGATATACTAAATGCATGTTTTTATCAGTAGTAAATGGTTTATGCATGGATAAGTTTTGTGGCTTTTACTGCAGTTATAAATGGTTCGATTCAGAAAAATCATAATTTTTGTGAGTTCTTTCATAAATGAATAACCAAATTGAACTCACTTAACTTTTTCTTCTTAACAAAAGACTAATATAAGAGGATGTTATCTTACGATATCATGGCATTTGGAGAAATTTTTTTAGAAATAATTATCTTAGTTTAGTAAAAAAGTGATTTATTTATTCTATATTTTTATGAAGGAAAAATTATCAGAATTGGCAAAGGAATTTAACAAATGCTGTAGCATTTGACAGTACCATTCATGGAAGCAGTTAATGCAGAAGGAATGTCCACAATTAGGCAGAACCATCTTCATATTGTTTTCCATGCATATGCCACATTCTTCATCTCCCTCTACATCTTTATTAAGAGTCTTTTCAAACCTCTTCCTGTTCACTTCTGCATAATTGTTTCTTCTATCATTATTAAACTCGTCTTGAAGCAACCTTAATGAAGGGTATATAACAGCTGCAAAAACATGTTATTATAATCAAAGTTGATTTAGAGATGAAGAGAAAAAAGACACCAAGAAAATCAGATAAATGTAAATATGTAACATAACATTTAGACATACCATAAAATTCTTTTATAGTTGCTTTCCTTTCATTTGAGGAAATTGGTGTTATTCCATCAGCATATACCTGCACTAAGACAAACAAAGCATAACTAATTCATTTGCATTTCCACCATAAAAAGTATACAAAAAGAGTGAAAATTTAGAAAATGAACAAGGTATGAAACATATACAGAAGCAATTAACCAGAATGATCGTGACTAACATTAAAAATAAGTATATGGAGCAATCCCAAATACACAGGCAAGCTAAGATCCAACCATTCAATCAAGTGTAAGAAAAGAGTTGCAAAAGGGCTGTAAGATAATTTCATCTGAAAATAGTTGCCATCACAATCTCCAGGAAGTGACAATGCCCTGCATTAATAGTAAATGTCAGCAAACATGAAATATATCAGAGCTTATTTTTTATGCAATTTTTGTATTATCAACCAATAAAAATAATTGATGATACGACTAACATGATAATTACTGTAGTCATCAATAAACTAATGGACTTGTAATTAAAATTAAAACATATCCTTGAAAAATAGAATAAAATAAGCTTACAAGGAATTAGCATGTTGTATATCATCTTCAAGAGCCTTGACAGAATCACTGTAAGAAGAATGATTGGGCTGATTTTGCCACATTTATGAGTATCCCCCACAAGAAAAATGTAACAAAAAGGAGGAACCTTTGAAGAGAAAAAAGAGTTTGAGCTTTTTAGAAATGAGAGTTTTTGTAATCAAATTCAAAGAGAATATCTAAAGCATGGAATTAGAAGGAAGAAGGGATGTGTCTTAAAAGGAAGCTGAAAGAGTAGGTTGCTTAGTTTTCGAACTTTGGAAACTGTAAGGAAAGAAAAGGATGGCTTGAGTCACATATTATGTTCTTACCTTTTCTTTCCTTCTTCATTAATTGCCTCCTCAACTGCACAACACTGTTGCATGCTTTTATCTTTGAAGTCTAATCCTAGAGCTTGTGCTTTTGTTCCTAAGAACCCTTTAATAAATGTTGTGCCTACTTTTGTTTACTTGTTCATTTCTCATCTTTCTGCTACAGGGAACATTAATTTGAGTTTCTTTTTCTTTTCATGAAAGGGACCAAAAGCTAAAGCCACACGGCATCGTAGAGAGCCTTTTGAACCATTTTCAGAGTCAAAACGGTTCAGAATTTGCAAGTGGAGAAGTCACGAGCCTGCATGGTTGATGTGTAGTGATAAAGCAACAAAATTAAATAACAAATTTTTTTCAATAATGTCATATAAACAATTAAATAATATGGTCAAAATTCTACTATAATCAGATTCTTCCAACTTGTTCTCCTAATTCTCTTTAGGACCAAATAATGTAATCTAAGTTAAAATTTTACATAGTGAGTTGAAAATTATTGCTACTTTAAGTAAACACAAAAGAATTTACGTTTTTTTTTTTACTTTAAATTAAATTTTAGAAGAGATTAGTAATAGTATTATTCTTAAAGAAATAATTTCAGAAAATGTAAAATCATGAAAATAAAAAATGTAATTTATTGTACAAGTTCTTAAATAAATTCAAGCTTTTTATGGATATTTTGGGTAATATATTTAATTGAATAGTATTTTCGTGACTATGGCTCCAAAAATATACATCAAATCACATCAATCCCCCTATGGGCTAGTCCTTGATGTTGGCAAAGGCCCAAATATTTCAAAGCTAAATTGTTGATATATTTTATTTGTGAACCATAATGAAATGTGGTGATACCATATATTTTATTTGTGACTTCTACTATTGAGTTTGGCATTTATGCCATTATGGGAAAAAAATAGATAAACAATGGTTGTAATTTGTTTTTATCAAAATTATCGTTTTGGATAATTTAGAAAAAAAAAATACATGGTAAGAAGAATAACTTTACAGAGAAAAAATTGTACTTCCAAATATGATTTTGTTTTATTGTATTTTTATGTTAAATTTGTATTTTGAAGCATAATTTATTTTTTTAAATTATTGTCGAATTTGTATTTAGAAACACAATTTTAACTAGATTTAAAAATAGATTGAAGTGACGTTTAATTTTCATAAAAAAGTTAGAGAAAAAAAATGCTTGTAAGTATAATTTTAATCTAATTTTTCTTTGTGAAGTCATTATTTTAAGTATGACTTATTTTTTATTTATATAGTTATTTTACATTATCCGGATAGAAACTTTCAAGAAAAGTTACACAGAACATCTATAGAGGTAAAAGGGTACGGCTGAAAAGAAAAAAAAGAATGAAAAGAGTAAAAAAAGTATTTTACTTCATATATAGAGGTGCGGAAGAAAATATGGAGGTATAGAAAGAAGCAGCCTTATATTACAGTAGAAATTGTTAACCGATTTAGAGTTAGAGGCCCGGCGCATTCGATAAGTCCTGAGACCCATAATTTAAAAAAAAAAAACTTTGGACGAATTCTTCCTCCATCCCCAAACCTTCTTCCTGCACCTCCATAAAAAAACTTAATTTCTAAAGTATCCATATTAAAATGATCAAAATGATTTTGAGTATCATCCGATTGTCATTTTGTTTTGTAAATAACAACCAGATGACACTTCATCCAGTTTACATCTTGAAAAAAATTCTAAACCGGATGAGGGTGTCATCCGGTTGTCATTTTGCAAATGTGAACCGGATGGAAGTGCCATCTGGTTGTCATCTACAAAACAAAATGACAACTAGATGGCACTCCATCCGCTTGTCAAACTCTCAAATCACAAAATTCACCGTTCGTCATCAACAATTTTCCATTACCAAATTAACTACTCTAATAACAATACCACTCACAAATTACTGATAAACATCAATAATTGCTTACTTATGACTTGTTTGAAGCTTTGATTTAAGATTTGGACGGCTCCAGTGACATGATAAAAACAAATGAGAGTTATGAAGATAAAAGAGATAGAGGGTAATATTGACTTTTGTAATTTTAAGATAAGGATATATGTATAATTTTGTATTCCTACGGAGGTGTACGAAGACGGCACGGGCGTGGAGGAAGTATTCGTCAAAACTTTGTCGTTTCATATTTCACCATCGTTTTCCATGCTTTGGTAAACTTTCTCGTACAATTTTCTAAGAAATAAAAAAAAATGAAATGAAATTCATATTTTAAATTATCTTACACAAACGAAACAATTGAGAAATCACATGAGCCTCTACTAATTAATTAATATAAAAACTAATGTTAACTTTTTGAGAAATTCGTTTTATTTTTCTTATTTCGCTCTTTCCTTATGGAGAAGTTTATCTATACACACCATCTCATTATTTAAAATAAAAAAAGGAAAGAAGAGAGATGAGATGAATTACAAATATTTATTTGACAATTTTCTTGAAAGAGACTGTGTGACATGCAGAAGCTAAAACTACTTGCTATTTAAAATTATGCGAAAAAACTGAGTTATTATTACATACCTTATTACCATCAGTGCTCTACGTGATAATTTTGTAAAATAATACAGTTAAAGGTGAAGTTATTTGTTGAAGTGTTTTTTTTTTTAAGTAAATGAATGCAGATTCAATAAACCATACAATATTTTCGATAGCAGTAACATTTTTTCCCCTCATTTCTCTGTATTAAATTTACTTAAATTATTTTAGCCCGGACTTTTCTTTTTCTTCTTTCCATTTTTCTTTCTGTTCTACAAATTCTATGTACAAAAAGCATATAAAAACAACAGTGTTCTGTACTTGTCTCTTGTTAGAGTTTGAGTAAAAAAGAAAAATAAAAAATCAAAGGAATCTTTCTCTAAATGTTTTGGATGAGTTCACATGGAATAAGAGAAAAGTTAGTTTGTATGATAAACTTTATGAAGTGATCATTATTCTGATTTTATTTGTCCCAGCAAAGATTGAAAAAAAAAAAAATGATTCTATTTCTCCACTTACACAACTAGCATAAGCATCTCTTTCATTTGTGGTCTTTATTTTTCCATAATGTGGTGTGAACCAATGTAGAATTTGATACTACTTTCACAATGGAAACATGAACAAGCATAGTTGCATTTGAAGCAGAGAACAGAATAAAAAATGTGTGCAAGTTGGACCACTGAATTAATTGCACCAGATTAAAGAGGGGACCACACAATATCTGTGTAATTTTTTAAGCCTCAAAAAGCAGAAAGACAAGAACAACAACATGGTCTAAAGTTGCACCATTCATAAGATTATGTTATGCACTCTGCCAAACCAAAAATTAAGGAACATAGATTAATAAATTAACTACCCTTCATTCTAATCATGTACTATTTTCCACCTTTTGGCTTTTGGCACGGTTAAGGCTGTGTCTAGCACAGTTTTTACATTACAAAGGGTTTGCATGTCCAAAATATGTTTGATATTTTGCCTTAGAGAAGTTTCAATTTCAGTACAAAACATTTTTGATACTTAATAACAAAGAAAAGAGGTGGATCTTAACGTAATGTGGTGGTTCATGTAGGATTTTTTATGCAAACTGTTTAGCAACCCCACATTGTTTCTGTTCATGTTGTGGTATGGCCAAAAGACAGTTTTTCTATCAGTTTGTCCTGTTTATTGTGTGTAGCTTCTTCTTCCTGCCAAAACAAATCAGTGGGCTCAGACATTAATTTCCACATTTCATCTTGGATTGACTGATTGAACCTGTGTCTTCTGTGTCACTCTTTTTATGAGGGAAAGAGAAAAAGAAAAGGGCAACATGAAGTCATTTTCTTAAAGAAAAAGAAGATTCCTGTATCAGATAAAGATACAACAAACGTGAATGAACAATCAATAAACTCAACAATAAAAAAAGTTAAAGTTAAGTGGGAGAAAGCTGGTTGTGATGCTCATGAATTCAAACAACAAGCAGTTAATTTTGTCCATCACCCAATTTTCTTGATGCAAAGTATCAGCTTCTCTTCCTAAATACAATGTGTTTATGGTCTCTTTTTCTGGTTGCGCTTCTTCTTGTGCTGAGATCATGTGTGCTTTGCCAACTTGAAGGTATGTTTCCTTTAGTAGACAAGTCAAGGAGTTAGTTCTGAATTCTATTTCACTTCAAGCAACCATGTAATACAAAAACTAAAACTCATTTTTATGAACACAAATTCCTAAATAGAGTATGTTTATTTTGCAAAATATCATGTCTTTTTGAAAAGAGAAGAACAACATTTAGATGCAATCAGTTAAATGCTTTTATTTCTGTTTTCTAATTAGAAGTGAAGTTTTATCTTTGTAATCTGCACCATAGATGTTTGTATTAAAGCACAACACAAAAAATAACGATGTTGTTTGGCTCTAAATTTGTGAGATATTTGATTTGGATGCAGAGTTTATCAGTATTGACTGTGGAGGGACAAGTAACTACACTGATGAAAGAACAGGGCTTTCATGGATATCAGATTCTGGGATGATGAAACTTGGCAAGTCGGTGGAGGTACAAAATCCTAGCGGAAGCAAGGTTCAGTATCATAGACGCCGAGTCTTTCCAATAGACAGCAGAAAGTACTGTTATACACTTGGCTCTGAGCAGAGAAGAAGGTATCTGGTGCGAGCAACGTTTCAGTATGGTAGCTTGGATGATGGTGACACATACCCTCAGTTTCAGCTCTATTTGGATGCGACCAAATGGGCTACTGTGTCCATATATGATGCCTCAAGAACTTATGTGAAGGAAATGATCTTCAGGGCACCCTCAGATTCAATTGATGTTTGCGTGTGCTGTGCTACCACTGGCTATCCCTTCATATCTACCCTTGAACTAAGGCCCTTGAATCTTTCTATGTATGCCACAGATTTTGAGGGCAGTTTCTTCTTGAAAGTGGCTGCAAGAATCAACTTTGGTGCTCCAAGTGAGGATGTAGTCAGGTCTGGTACCCCCTCATACTATTTTATTTTCCATTTCTTCCAAAAGTTTTTGCCACAAAAATGGGGAGCTTCAAATATTTGACACTATAGAACAAAAAGCAATGGAATCTTTGTTTAAAATTTTGCATCACTCTTTACTTTGGCTTGAAAAAGGATCAATTTTTTTGGTGCCATCATCTTGATTTGTCTATTAACAAATATTTAACAGGTATCCAGATGACCCATATGATAGAATTTGGGAGTCTGATCTTATAAAAAGACAAAACTATCTGGTTGGGGTGGCCCCAGGCACTGAAAGACTTAACACAACAAAGAAAATAAAAATAGATACAAGAGAATACCCACCTGTTAAAGTGATGCAAACTGCAGTGGTTGGCACAAAAGGAGTACTTAGCTATAGACTGAACCTGGAAGACTTCCCTGGAAATGCTAGAGCTTATGCATATTTTGCAGAGATTGAAGAGCTGGCTAAGAATGAGACTAGAAAATTCAAATTGGAGCAACCTTACATAGCTGACTACAGTAATGCTGTGGTGAACATAGCTGAGAATGCCAATGGGACCTACACTCTTTATGAACCAAGTTATATGAACGTTAGTCTTGAGTTTGTGCTTTCGTTTTCCTTTGCTAAGACCCGGGATTCTACTCAAGGACCTCTTCTAAATGCAATGGAAATAAGCAAATACGTGCAAATTGCTTCAAAGACTGACAGACAAGATTGTAAGTTCCTAACAAATGTTATATTTGGCAAAATTTATCTTTTCTTGCAAAATAATTAGAGTTTGATTAAAGAAATTGCGTTGTTGTATTGACTGAACAGGCTGCTAACCACACTCTTATCTTACAGCGAATTTTGTAAATGCGTTTCGTTTCTTATTAGCTGGAAGTGCCCTGATGAATGAAGGTGATCCCTGTGTTCCAACTCCCTGGGACTGGGTAAATTGTAGTACAGCTACACCTCCAAGAATTACAAAGATGTAACACCTCCATACCTTTTCGTTGATGCTTCTTTTTTATGCTAACTTCTAATCTGGTGAAAATTGTCATTCTGTGAATGAAGTCATATCTGACAGCAGTATTTATGCACACAAGAGTATTGAATTGCAAAAGCTGGTATTATAGAATGGCAGATACTGGGATAATTATATTTGTAGAACCAAATAAGCAGAAACATGATTGAAAATGATCATAAAATGTTTCTATAGTTTGCATGACATTTTGCCATAGAGAATATTTACTGGAATTTCAAGCAGTACAAATATTTACTAATTGTTATAAGTTGTATTAGAAACCTGTCAAAAAATAATCTGAAGGGTGAAATCCCGCGGGATCTCAACAACATGGAATCATTGACAGAACTGTAAGTAAATCACCTTCAGAATAGAAGTGTTTTCTTTTAGATATTGTTTCTTTTGTAATTCATTATGTTTTCTTAGGTGGTTAGACGGGAACTTGCTAACAGGACAACTTCCTGACATGAGCAATCTTGTCAATCTAAAGATTGTGTAAGTTCTTTAGTTTCATTTATAAAATCTTTTATGGAAAGGTTGTGGTGGAATCAATATGTTGGAAAACACCATTCTATGTTTCTTTTTTCGTATTTTCATTTTTTCAACTAATGACATGCAGGCATCTAGAGAACAACAGATTGACTGGTCCAATACCATCTTACTTGGCTAGTTTGCCAAGTTTACAAGCACTGTATGCAGCACTTAATCATCCACTTTTATCATCTATATTTCGGGAATTTGAACCATTTCCCTAGTAACATAACCATGTTCATCTGTGGCAGGTTCATACAGAATAACTCTTTTAGTGGGGTAATACCATCAGGGTTACTGTCAGGCAAAATAGTTTTCAAGTAAGTATCCACATCAAAAACAATTTCTTTTCTAGTTTTAAGGTCAATTTATGTGAAGAAGCTAGACACTCAATTGAATTTGAATCAATATCAGTATCAATATGGTAGGACATTGCTTTAATATCTAGATTGAAGTAACTGATATTTATTTTTCTTCAAGCTTTGATAATAATCCCCAACTGCATAAAGGGAGCAAGAAGCATTTTCAGTTGATGCTAGGAATTTCTATTGGAGTACTAGGGATTCTATTAATATTATTCTTGACAAGTTTGGTTCTACTGCTTAATCTGCGGAGAAAAACATCTCGACAGAAACGAGATGAAAAGGGTAAGTCTACCAAGCCAAATTTGATGCTTCTAAATTGATAAATATGAAGTTCTACCGTCAAAGCATTCTTGTGCCTTACAGGTATTTCTGGACGCAGCAGTACTAAACCTTTAACTGGATACTCATTTGGTCGGGGTGGAAATATAATGGATGAAGGTACTGCTTGCTATATTACACTCCCTGAGTTGAAAGAGGCTACTAATAATTTCTCAAAGAAAATTGGCAAAGGAAGCTTTGGTTCTGTCTACTATGGGAAAATGAGTGATGGAAAAGAGGTGGCCGTTAAGACTATGACCGATCCATCCAGCTATGGGAACCAGCAATTTGTAAATGAGGTAGCATTTCCATAATTGAATTCTGAATGAGTTTTGGTTCAGTATAATCTGATGGGATTTTTAGCTTCTATAGATTTTTGGCTGCATCTGTTCAAAAGGATTGTGGTCCTTGAATTTCATTAACATGGCATTCTCAATATAAAGATACAACAATATCAATGCTCAAACACTTACGAATTGAACTATAAAACCTTCTCAACTCAACTCCAACTCAGGTCTAACTGCAGAAGACTTACTTTAGAATAAATAACTGAGGAGAACTGGAAGAATCTGAGAAAAGCTTAATTTTCAGCTCATTGATTGTAGAGTCACAAATGCAGGTAGCCCTCTTATCAAGAATTCATCACAGAAACTTGGTTCCTCTGATTGGATATTGTGAAGAAGAATATCAGCATATTCTGGTTTACGAGTATATGCACAATGGCACTTTAAGGGAGTACATTCACGGTCTAATTCCACACCTTTTGCTCATTTACTTACCTAGTTGTAAAAACTATGACATGATATGAATTCTAATGCTTTGACAGAATGTTCGAACCAGAAGAAATTAGATTGGTTAGCTCGCCTTCGAATTGCAGAAGATGCAGCTAAAGGTTGATTAATGACTAGCTTCTTGGTCACTCCACAAGTAATTTTATCTTTTCACTTCCAAGTTAACAGTTAAAGAGCGATTTTCTATTTCTGTAGGTCTTGAATACTTACACACAGGATGCAATCCAAGTATCATTCACCGTGATGTGAAGACAAGCAATATCCTCCTAGACATCAATATGAGAGCAAAAGTCTCAGATTTTGGACTCTCAAGACTTGCTGAAGAAGATCTAACACACATATCAAGTGTTGCAAGGGGAACTGTAGGTTACCTGGATCCTGAGTAAGCCATGGTTCTCATGTGTCTATGATCAACAAAATATCTTTTCTCCTTAAAACATTGATCTCAGGTTTTGTACCCCTCAACAGGTACTATGCAAATCAGCAATTGACTGAAAAGAGTGACGTGTATAGTTTTGGAGTTGTTCTCTTGGAACTCATATCAGGAAAAAAACCTGTATCTCCAGAAGACTATGGTCCCGAAATGAATATTGTTCACTGGGTACGTTAGCCTTTTCTCAACAATCCAAAGTTAAAAAATAGCATCAACAAAGTTTGCCATACCAGAAGCTGAAACATGAACATGTGCAACATGTGATTAAGAATCAACTAGTATTAATTTTGGCAGCTGATATAGCAAACACTTATCTGATGTGGCATGTCATATTTTCTTAGTTTACCACATGTTATCAAGTTAATCAAAATTAGTATAGTAAATCAATATAATATAGTGACAAACTTGCTCCAACAAAATCATTTGAAGGGATCAAAGTGAAAAGGTTGACTTGAGAGAATAAACAAAGAGCAAAAGATAAGATGATGGAACAAAAGTTCATTTTAAGCATCAATTTTTCTAGGAAGTACCTCTTAGAAATGTTGTTGCATACTTTGATGGGCAGCCCCACATGCAAATTTACGTGTTTTGCAGGTAAGATCCTTAATTCGTAAAGGAGATGTGATAAGCATCATGGATCCTTCCCTTGTGGGGAATGTGAAAACTGAGTCAGTTTGGAGGGTTGCTGAAATTGCCATGCAATGTGTAGAACAACACGGTGCCTACAGGCCAAAGATGCAAGAGGTGATTTTGGCCATACAAGATGCTTCTAACATTGAAAAAGGCACAGAAAGTCAACTGAAGTTATCTTCAGCAGATTCAAAGCCACAGTCTTCACGTAAGACTTTGCTTACAAGTTTTCTAGAAATTGAGAGCCCTGACTTGTCAAATAGTTGTCTTCCCTCAGCCAGATAAGTTCTCTATTTTTGCTTCACGTAATGGTGATTTTTGTAAATTGTTCATCGTTGTTTTCTTTTGCCTTTTCTCCATTGTCATAGTACTAATCTGTTAATACAGCGACACTATCAGTTGACTAATGCTGATATAACCTTCAAATCTTAGAACCAACCAAAGAAAATGTATTATTCTTTCTTACTCCGTATTTGACTACTAGTTGGAATTAACAAGTTATTTGGTTATATATGTAACAAGTCTTAGAAGTTTTTTATCTTAGTAAAAATAAGAAATTCAAACATCATATAAAAAATAAATATGGACTTAAGATTTTGAATTAGAGATAATGACAATCTCTTATATAAATTTAATTCATTTCTAATTGGGTTATGAACAAGAGTGATATAATTAAGGATAAAAAAATTGAACATCTTATAACAAAATCTCTTAAGTTTGAATTTGATTCAGATTTAATTATTGATGAATCTATATAAATCACTTCAAAAGACCCATCAACAAGAAACATGTCTTTTCTGGGCATAATGTTGAAGAAACATGAGAAGACAAAAAAAATTGAATAAATGAAAAGATTTAAAAGAATAAAAAAAAGTGAAATTTACCCGAGAGAAAATGTATAATTTAGTTGTTGAAAATGTCACTTCACTTGTTTTTAAGAAAATTATAATTAGACACAATTTTATCCATTTAATACTTATTTTATTTAATAAAATATTATAT
>Ga0123340_1002189_pt1 | contig 17409 bp, 16 predicted proteins | sample SirMexnodulemix_FD_89961 | JGI IMG/M metagenome (GOLD analysis project Ga0123340, IMG submission 89961) | Root nodule microbial communities of legume samples collected from Mexico - Siratro Mexico nodule mix | ecosystem: Host-associated > Plants > Roots > Nodule | place: Mexico: Nepantla... | reverse complement strand
GTAAAACATACTATGACTATGGTTTAGACATAAAGTATACACTGCATTAGCAAATTAACCGCATTATACAGGAAGTGCCTCTGGTAAGGACTCGGGGGCTCCACTGCTACCATTGAGCACAATCACGTTACCGTCAGAATCAACATCCACTATAACAGAGTCGCCCTCTTTGATCTCTCTAGCAAGCATCTTCTCAGCCATGCTGTCTTCCAAAAGTCGCATTATAGCTCTTCTTAATGGCCTGGCTCCGTAACTAGGATTATAACCTTCCTCCACCACTCTGTCCCTAAATCTTTCTGTCACTTGAAGTTCAATATCTTTCACCTTCAGTCTATCAAACACCTCATTGAGCATTATGTCGGCAATCTCCTTAACCTCCAGTTTTGTAAGTTGCCTGAAGACAATCATTTCATCCAACCTATTCAAAAACTCTGGCCTGAAGTATTGCTTTAGCTCCTCAGTCACCAAACTCTTTATTCTGTTATAACTGCTATCCTTCTCATCATAATCCAGATCAAATCCAATTCGACGGCCTCCTTTCTCAATCACACTGCTTCCAAAATTTGATGTCATTATAAGAAGTGTGTTCTTGAAATCCACAGTTCTTCCTTTACTGTCGGTTAGTCTTCCATCTTCCAGGATCTGAAGCATCATGTTGAACACATCAGGATGGGCTTTTTCGATCTCATCAAAGAGTACAACAGTGTAAGGACGACGCCGAACTGCCTCAGTCAACTGTCCACCTTCAGTGTAACCTACATATCCTGGAGGTGAACCAATAAGTTTGGAAACCGTGTGTCTTTCCATAAACTCACTCATGTCAAGTCGAATCATAGCTTCTTCAGAACCGAAGTAGTATGCAGCCAATGCTTTGGCCAATTCAGACTTCCCCACACCAGTTGGACCAGAAAAGATGAAGCTGGCAATTGGACGATTAGGGTTCTTCAATCCAACCCGAGCTCGACGGATAGCCCGACTAATGGCTTTCACAGCTTCATCCTGACCAATGACTCGCTTATGTAAAGTCTCTTCCATCTTGAGAAGGCGATCAGATTCATCTGTTGAGACTTTCTCAACAGGAATACCAGTCCAGGATGACACAATGTGCTGTATGTCAGCTTCAGTCACAGTAGGACCTCCATCACCTGCCTCACTCTCTGCCTTGCTCATCTCCTTTCCTTTCTCTACAAGTGTAGATATCTGTGCCTTGAGATCCATTTCTCTATCTCGTAGCTCTCCAGCCTGTTCAGAAATCCACATAATCAACCCATAAATTATAGGCAAAAAAGATAGATCGGTTGACAAAAAGAACCAACCATTACACTGTTCCTTTCTTTTATGTGACCCGGGGGGCTTATACTGCGACAACATTCTTTAAACTCAATAATCTTACTAGAATCAGAAATCAATTTATATAATTGATAGAATACTAATCATTCTTAGGGTTTACTTAAGTAAAAACATTACATTCCTTAGTCAAGGTAGATGAAAATTTTCCTGAAAATGTTCAATAAAACTTTTCCTGTAAAATCTTCAGAGATACATTACCTTTTCAAAGTCTTGATTGCGAGCAGCTTCCTCTTTCTCCTTGATAATCTGCCTGACCTCCTTGTCTAGTTCTCTTGCTTCTTCAGGTAACTGGAAGTTCATTGAGTTACAGCCTATATTATCTGAATAATAGAAGCTAGAACTGATAGTGGAGGCTAAACAAATACTATATACCTGTGCATTTTGAAGCCTAACTCGTGAACCAGCTTCATCAATCAAATCTATAGCTTTGTCAGGCAAAAACCGATCACTGCATGGAACAACATTATCATACATGAGAGGAAATAGCAGGTTAAGATATACAGGGTAGTAATAAAAAGTATGGCACGATAGAATACCATAGATACAATGACATGGCTACATTCAAACATAAATATAACTGATATAAAGCAATTCAAAGAGGGAAGCTGCTGCTGCAAAAATCCATAACGAATACATGCATCAGCTTAATTCAGTGGAAAATTTCCAATTTAAACAGTTAAAGAATCAATTAAAATGTCTATAACATAAATGACATTTACCGAACACAAAAGGACTAGATAGATGAATTATGACAAACCTGATATACTGGTATGACAGCTGTGCAGCAGCTACAAGAGCCTCATCAGTATAGCGGAGCTTGTGGTGAATTTCATATCGTTCTCTAAGTCCTTTCAATATTTGTATGGTTTCATCTACAGTTGGCTCTGGTACTTTAACCGGCTGGAATCGTCTCTCTAAAGCAGGATCTTTTTCAATGTGCTTTCGATATTCATCTAATGTTGTGGCTCCAATACACTGCAGAAATATTAAAAACAATATTTAGCACAATGCCAGTAGTTGGGGCCTGAATTAAACTATTTAATAGTCCAAATTTTAGAAGATGTTTATTATGTTAAGGAGTTTAGCATTGCCTAGGAACCCTTCAAAATATGCCTACAATAGTCATTAATGTTATCAACCCAAATTGAAACTGTAGGAAATTCAAAGCTTGAATTTTGGATTAAAACTCTTCACCATATCATAAAATTCTGACTACAAGCTAGCAACAACTACTGAATATTCTTAGAATTGAGACTAGATACTTGCGCATTGCAGACATGCTAAATATCTCACAGTGGTTTTAACCTTTTATAAATTATAAGTATGGAATGACCAAAAGATCATATAATTTTTTGCATAGTGTGGAGTTCCAAGGACAATTTTATGACCAGAGAAAGGCTTTTCTCCCTTTACCATCAACTTTTGAGTGATCTACTTAAATTCAAACAACGAAAACTCAATTGTTTTCTCCATCTTTACATATTAAATCAACTTCAACCTCAGAGTCAGCAAGCACTAAATTCATTTAGAACATTTCAGCAGTGGAAAGTACTACCTGTAGTTCACCCCTTGCAAGAGCTGGCTTTAGTATATTAGCAGCATCAATTGCCCCTTCTGCTGCTCCTGCTCCGATCAAAGTGTGCACCTCATCGATAAAAAGGATTATCTCGTCACTTTGCTTGATTTCTTCCATCAGTTTCTTCAACCTCTCCTCAAACTCACCACGATATTTAGTTCCAGCAACAAGCAAACCCATGTCAAGGGTTATAACCTAATTCATTTAGAACAAAGTACATTTATTAGTATGTAGGATAAAACATGTTTGTTGTCTAGTCTGAGGATGGCGTGGGTTTGACATGAAATCATTTATGTACCTTCACCAAACAGCTCAGCTTTTTGAATATTTTGTTTTAAAATTTAGAATAGAAAAAGTTATCAAAAGATGAAAACTAAATCCACGTATGTATTCCCTTCAAACAGCACCAATCTTGATAACCAAGTTCAGGTTTTATGGCCAGTAATTTGAAAATATGAATAACAATGACTAATAGACAAGTGATTACCTACTTCTTTGCCATTATATTAATAATCAACAAATAACATGTCCAAATCAGGCTATCGTATGGCAAATATTATTGAGCAAAAAAGATATTCATATTTGTTCAAGATTTAGGATATGTCAAATCATACCGAACACCCAACTAATAATTTTATGTTACCTATACTAACCTGAAATACTAGTATGAAATAATGAAATTACTATCGGACAATCATCACTGAAAATGAGACGGTTTGCCCTAGATACATTGATTTGACCATCATGGTGCCATAAAACTCCTTTTTTATCACACGTGTAATAAAAGTTCATAAATATATATAAAAAAATGAGACTTTTAGAATTACTTTCCGCAATTTCGGCAATTTGAATAGTTCATAGCGGACAAAAAATTGATTATGAAGCCCCTGAACTTAACAGTTAACTTAACACTAACTTAAATAACAACAGAGATACATCAATTTCTACTAACCTTTTTTCCCTCTATGGTTTCCGGCACATCACCATTTGCAATCCGCTGAGCAAGACCTTCAGCAATTGCTGTCTTCCCAACACCTGGTTCTCCAATCAGACAAGGATTATTTTTAGTTCGACGGCCTAAAATTTGAGTCACGCGTTGAATTTGCTGCTGCCTTCCCACAACAGGATCCAATTTTCCCTAGGAAGCAGATGAGAAATTAAGCTTTTATTCACAATAATGCAAGATCTACCATCTTCATGAAGAATGATCTCTCAGTACCTCTTCCGCTAGCTTGGTCAAATTGGTACCATACTCCTCCAAAGTTGGCATCTTATTGCCACTACTTCCTGAACCAACAGTAGCAGTGACACTTTCAGCGCTCTCACCCACCATGCGAATAACCTGTACCCATACAGTGAAAATTATAAAATAAACACTCTAAGATTAAATGAGCATGTAGTAAACAAAAGTTTGTTGGGAAAAAAGGTAAATGAAAGCATAAAACTAGCCTGTGTGCGAATGTTAGTAGGATCCGCACCCAAGTTTTCCAGAACACGTGCTGCTACACCCTCACCCTCTCGAAGAAGACCCAGAAGCAGGTGCTCTGATCCAATATAATTGTGACCTGAAAATATCAAGGGATTAAGGTCATAGTTCCTCAATGCTAAGACAAAATGTTACAACTAAGTATAATTTTTTATCCCAAGATACAGACAATGCATTAAGCAAAATGTTGGGAGAATCCGAGGAGGAAACCTTTGAGAAATCTCACAAGAATGAGACAAGAGCCAACCCATATAAGAAAATGACACCACCTTCAACCCAAAACCTTAAGACATTAGGTTTGCGGGTCTTCTTTCTTATATGTTACTTAACTTTCTCATTTCTACCTAATGTGGAACTTCGACTCATACTTGAATATTTAATACAAAAGTTTATGACATTATAGAAGAAACGCTTGCATCATAGGGTCATCACTTTTCAATCCTAAGCTTTATCCTTTGTTGATATGTTCTACTCTTTTCTACATGTAGTCAAAACACAGAAGGCTTCTTGATATTACACCAAAAAATTAATGAGAAAACTACTAAGCATAGACTGACTAATGGCTGAAAAGGAAGAAAATCGTCTATTGAAGGGAGAATTTATTTTTTACCATGTATATATTAGGTAATACAAAAAGGAAGGAAGAAGGTGAAAAACATGATTACCAAGTTGACGAGCTTCCTCCAGTGAAAGTTCCAAAACACGCTTTGCACGAGGAGTAAATGGAATCTCAACAGCCACAAATCCACTCCCCCTTCCAATTATCTTCTCTACTTCCACACGGGCATCTTTAAGGTTGATCCCCATAGACTTTAGAACCGGCGGCAATACCAGTGCCTTCACCAATAAGACCCAATAGAATCTGCTCTGTTCCAACAAAATTATGACCAAGACGTCTTGCTTCCTCTTGGGCTAGCATAATTACTTTAATTGCTTTCTCAGTGAAACGCTCAAACATGGCTTTGGGTACACATCTGGTAGCTCTTCCTCGACATGCAGAAGTTGCAATGGATACTTTAGAATGAAAATCTATTCCAGGTCTCAACATAGTATCCAAAGCATTAAAAGGACGAAGTCCTGTAAAACCTGTCATTCTTAATCCATTTCTAACTACAACACTCATCATTTTGGCTGGTCTTTTTAATTTTCCCGGTTCCCTTTGCTGACCATATCTATGCTCAACCACTAGACCAGGGACTGACTGAGCCAAAACCCTAGTCATGATTCTTCAATAGCCGACTACATGTTTTAGAAAACAATATTTAGAAAACACAGAATACAATTAGATAAGCTCAGAACATCAGTATTTAGAACAAAATTTCATAATGTGTGATGAACATAAAAGATATTTTGAGAGAAGTACTTAACAAAGACGTACATGACAATGATAAATATCTCAAAGTATAGAAATCTCGAATTTCACAAGAACTATACATTTCCTAAATAGCCTGACAAACAAACACCAAGAATCACATTAATTTCAAAATGAATCCTACGTTAGAGTTCAAGTAAACCTTGTAGAATGCCTATATCAAGATTGATACGTCCAAGAGGAATCAAGTGTTACTTTAATTGATCCATAAAAAGACAAATACCTTGGCTATTTATAGTGGGGATAAGTTGAGTGCCATGTAGCGGGACTTAAACAAATAAATAAATAGCAAATCCCGCTTCCTAACTTTGTCAATCTACTACTTCCTCTCTTCTATGTAAAACCCAACCAAAAAAAGGTAAACCACGGCTGACACCCACTTTAATAGAAGTATAGCTTCAGGAAACTCAACTGGTAAAAGGTAACAAGCGTGGGAAGTGGAATGCAATGCTAACAAACCAACACCAGCAGCGAAGAACCAGAACGGAATCATACTAACACAGTTTGAGCTCTTAAAAGGCAATTATAAAAATCCACAAATAAAACGGGAAAACAAAAGATAGAAAGAAAGCGCATCAGCCAGCTACAACACAAAAGATAGTAATAAGATAGAAGTAAACAATTAATAAGAACAAGCGAACCATTACGTATGTGCGTATAAAATTGAGAGAAACAAAAACCTCAATGAATCAACAAGCACAATAAATTGCAGTTGCACCAGCAAAAACAATAATGGATGAAGGAATGAATGAAGGATGGATGCAAAAGGAGCTCACCGGAAGCAGAGCAGAAATAACCGATAACAAGACGAGTAAGGGAAAGAAAAACTAAGATAAAAGATTAATTGTATTAATAAAAGAAAGGGAGAGAAGAAAGAGATTATTAAATATACAGAGAGCGAATAAGAGGAAGGAATAAAATTGTGGTGAATAATAGGTCCTGGCTAAACTTTCTTCCCCTCCCCTCCTTTCCCAATATCTATCTCTATCTATCTGTAATCTATAACTTAATTTAAATATCTATCGTAACACTTCGTGTACTCTCTCCTACCCGATCATTTTTTTCATCTGCCTTCACTCATCTCACGCGTCCATTCTTTCCACGTTGGGTCCGCAAACGTCACACCACACGTACCCTTCTGCCTCCGGGTCCCACCACACACCACTCACCATTCAACTCTTTAGTCCCACGGACTGTTTTGCCCCTGCTTCACGCGCGGCCTTAGTAAAACACAATGAAACTGAAAACGCTAAAGATTGGTGATGTTAAGGTAAATATCTACGTCGCTGTTGCAGAGACGTAGACGATACCACTTTTCTTAACCTTGTTTTGGTTTTGGAGTTGGTTTCCGTTGTCAAATGGTACATGCACGGAGTGTGACGTGCTTAATTGGTTTCTCTTTTGCTTATTTCCTCTGCATTCCGTTATCGTTTTGGGCAAAGCAGATTGAAGAAGGGAGAAGCGAAGCTAGAAGTCAACAACCTTGGAAAATCTTAGTTGCCGGTGAAGTCTAGAATGTAGCAGCAGCACTAGAAATTGGACTGCTTGATCAGATGCAAAAATAAGAAACATTACTTTCTTCTACTGAGTGTTAAAAAAAGAGAAAACAGGGAGCATGCATAATGCAAGCCCTCCACGATCGTCATATCACAGATAAATATATAAATATTTTTTTAATTGACTAATAATATTAATCTGTATATATAGAAATGGATTATTAAAGTAAGAAATTTTCTTGTCAAATGAGAGCTTATTTAATATTTCACTTCAATGCGTTTATTACGTTTACAACATATTATTTTGTTAGTATTTAAGAATATTTGATACATACCACGTGTCATGCGCCACGTGTCAGATGATGTGTAAGGAACCTAATTGACCGATTAGTTCTCGGTTGGCTCTCTTCGATCGGTTACCTTACTTGTGTGCAATTGTGTCTTGGTTTAGGTAATCGATCCTCCATTTAATACATAGGTCTCCCAAGTCCTTAAGGGAACGCGGTAACCGAAAAGGACTTTGATACCAAGCAGTAACGAGCGATTATCGGTCGGCTTATTCATGTCGATTTTGGCGGGAAAGGTCAGGGGCGTCGAGTATTTTGGCGCTCTCGATAGGTTTGTATTGACATGACACGTCAGTTATTGTGGGCCCTCAATTTGTTTGAAATCGGGCGGTTCAGATCGTGCGACGGTTGAGCTTCCAGCTTTATAAATAGGGTTCATGATGAATCGCCATAATCACTTCCATACCTCTTCTTGCCTTTCAATATTCGATCTTCCTTGTTTGCTAATAGTTCGGTCGTTTTTCACTTGAGGTAAAAATGGCTACTTTTTCTATTACTTCGTATTCGTCTTCGGAGCGTTTGGAGTCTTCGAGTGGATCTGTACAGGGCAGTGAGGAATGCGAGATCAACACCAGCGAAAGTTCTTTTGGGACAAGCTCTTCTCGGACTGTGAGTGACCAGTCAGCCGAGCCAGGTGGTGCGAAGAGGCAGAGAACCAAACAGTCCTTTGGTGATGTAGATATAGGGTCGTCTGACCGATAGGGTTCCGATGGGGGTTCCGAACTATCTCCTTTCGAGGTTGATTGGCTAGATTCTGAAGTGGTGAAAGCCACGTCCGTGTTTACTTCCTCCTCATCCATCCAATCCTTTGTTGATAGTGTAGATATCTTAAATCCCTCCTTGCCTAGCGACACTTTTAGTTTTTGTCATAGTTTTCTTTCCGATTGAGTATTTCACGGTCAGGGATCTTCTTCTGACCCTTTCTTCTTCATGTATGCCAAGGTTTTTAAGGACTCCCGCCTTCAGTTGTTGTTCAACGAGTTCAGTATGGGGTGTTGAGAGCGCTGAACATGGCTCCTACCCAGCTCCATCCGAACAGTTGGGCTTACATCCGGGGGTTCCGGATATTATGTTTGGGGCTGGGTTTGACTGCTATGTTCCTCCACCACTATTGTACTCGTCCGAGTAAGAAGGTGAGGTGGCTTTCCTTGGTGAGTCAACATAAAAACCGTCTACTAAACCCTTATTCTTCCCTCCTACAAACATTTCAAGGAGACATTTTTTAAAGTGGTGATAAAGAGGGAGGGTTGTCGGTATACATATGATGGTGGTGCCCCTAAGTTCCCATTGTAATGGACGAGGACTCCTGCCAAATTCACGTTATAGCCCCCGTCAGACTATACGGCTGAGGACTTCTTAGCCATCGGGACTTTGGAGCAAACCTGCCAAATATCCACTCGAAGACTTATCGAGTGTTACTCCGCTGACGACCCGGCCAATGCTGTTGTTGGTAAGGAATTCTTTTTATAACCAACCGTTTTGCTTTTCTTGACTAATTTTGCTTGTATGTTGCAGATATTATACTGTCGATGGTGCCTCCCGGTGGTAACCGGCTGTTAAGGGGTTTAGTAGCTGACCGCACATCCGCCGACCAGAAGTCGGTCGATAAAGGGAAGCGTCCTCGGACGACTCAACTGCCTAAAGCCAAAGACGCTCCAGCGGTCGTTAAGCCTCTCACGGTCGTTCCTCCTCCACCGCAACAACCAGCTACCCCTGTCCAAGAAACTCCTCGCTCTAAGAAAAGAAAGGATAGGGAGCATAAGAAGGATAAATCTTCCCGACGCTCGCCCACTAAGCTCTGGCAGCCAACTACCTCGGGGGACCGGGCTGTGGCCATGGACTTCCTCAAATACGACCTGATGGTGTCTAATTGGGTCAATGTCCAGCTCGACAATTACAAGGCCGGTCCCTACTCGGCCAAGACTACTCCCTCCGACCTCCACACTGCTTTCTTGGAGCTCGCCACCCGTACTTTACTTGTCGATCGCATCATGGGCGACTAATTAATGAAGAAGGGTGGTGAAGATGTGGAAAAATTAAGGCGAACCTGGAGAATTCCGGTTCTTCGCTGAAGTCTGCTCTGTCGGCCAACATCGACTTGGCCGATCGCAATAAAGAGTTGGAAATAAAATTGGAGCAGGCGAATGCAGAGATCGGGATGTTCCGTGAAAGGTGTTCGGTTGCCGAGCTGAAAGAAGAACAATCAATCAAAAGGGTGACCGACCTTCGTAGGGAGGTGGAAGAGTTGGAGGAGGAGGTGGCCTCGCTGAAGGCTTGCCGAGATAAAGACCGTCGTCGTGTAGTGCAACTTGAACAGCAAGTGGCCAAGCTTAAGGATCATGTTATTGAGCAACATGACATGGGGTTCAAGCTGACCGTTCAACAGGCGGCGTACTTCTACAAAATCCCCACTGATGAAGGGAATTTCGACAACCGGAAGGTAAGCTTTCTTCAAAGGTGAGCTGCTACCGTTGGCCGAAATTCCTGACAGCGGTGAGGAAGATGATGGCGAGGAGGAGGTTGGAAGAGAAGAAGTCAGGGAAGGCGAGAATGCTAGCGAGGAGGCAATTGGGAGTGGGCAAGCGGCCTCTCCCAGTGTGAATGTAATAGATTAGTTTTTTCTTCTGTGGTCGTGTTCTGGCCTTGTTTTTTGGATGGCGTGTATACTCGGCCTGTTTAAAAATTATTATGTACTTTTACCGACTTCTGATCGGTCTTTTGCAATATTAATGCCATTTTTTTACTTTCTGTTTTTCAAGTCTTTGTTATTAATGTGATGTTATTGGCTGACTGAGTACCGATCGGTTGCCTAACACTTAACCCCGTAATAATGGTTGTAATGATTCCTTTTTGTTTTTTATACATTGTCAGTTGCGCTATCGGAAGGCTAATTTTGGAATCTTTGTTAACTATGGCGACTAGACGTTGGTTGACTTGTTCTTTACTTTAGACAATGAATGTGTAGTATTCGGATAGGCGGAGTACACAGTTAGTCTTTAAAGATTCATGTTGGCACGGTCGGTTCCGCGGTTTTTATCTTGACTGTCAAGTGACGATCCATGAGCATAAGCTGTCGGTTCCACAATTTTTGTCTCGACTTTGGTCAAGTGACGAACGGTTGGCACGGTCGGTTTCGTGAGCATAAGCGGTCGGTTCCGCAATTTTTGTCTCGACTTTAGTCAAGTGACGAACGTTTGGCACGGTCGGTTCCGTGAGCATAAGCGGTCGGTTCCGTAATTTTTGTCTTGACTTTGGTCAAGTGACGAACGTTTGGCATGGTCGGTTCTGTGAGCATAAGCGGTCGGTTCCGCAAATTTTGTCTTAACTTTGGTCAAATGACGAACGTTTGGCACGGTCGGTTCCGTGAGCATAAGCGGTTAGTTCCGCAATTTTTGTCTTGACTTTGGTCAAGTGACGAACGTTTGGCACAGTCGGTTCCGTGAGCATAGATACTTTTAGCACTCATTAGAGATTAATCATAATTTCATTGATAAAAAAGAGAATGCCTCATTAAAACCTCATTTGTCAAAACCCTCCTTATGGAAAAAAGACCGTAGGTAGGAAATAGTACATCATACACAATAGTTTAACTGTAATAAAATTTCAAATGGTCAACATTCCAGGTCCTGAGGATGGCTTCACCGTTCAAGTATTCCAGTCGATAGGCTCCATTTTTCAAATCCTCACATACCCGGAAGGGTCCTTCCCAATTTAGAGCGAATTTGCCTTCAGCAGGGTCTTTTCAGGCGTCACTTGTCACGCACCAGACTAAATCTCCAGGTTGAAAGGTACGTGGTTTGACTTTGGAGTTATACCGTCGGGCGATTTTCTGTTTACCAGACTCCTCTCGGATCTGGACTTTTTCTCGTAGTTCCTCTAACATGTCCAACTTCATCTTCATGCATTCTTCATTGACTTGCAAGTCTTTCATCTGCCGATGTAAAGTTGTTTCTCCTACTTCGACTGGCAACATAGCATCCGTCCCATAAGTCAGGTTGTACGGGGTTTCTCCTGTTGATGATTGAGGGGTGCACCTGTAAGCCCAAAGTACTTCTAGCAACTCATCCACCCATCTTCCTTTTGCCGCACCAAGCCTTCTTTTGAGCTGACCGAGTATAACTTTGTTGGCTGCTTCTGCCTGGCCGTTGGTTTGTGGGTGTTCTACTGAGCTAGTAACATGCTTGATGCCTAGCTCTTTCAGGAAGAGTTCCAATTTTCGGTCGACAAATTGACAGCCATTATCGGTTATGATTGTATGGGGTACACCAAATCTACTGATTACTTTCCACATGAAGGTCTAGACGTTGGCGGCCGTGATTTTAGCTACTGGTTCAGCTTCAATCCACTTGGTAAAGTAGTCAATGGCCACAACCAGGAACCTTCTTTGTCCAGATGTCGGCGGAAAAGGTCCGACTATGTCCATTCCCCACTTGGCGAATGGCCAGGGAGACTGGATACAGTGTAACTCAGTCGATGTTTGATGAATGAGCGGGCCGTTCTCCTGGCAGCTTTTACGCCTTTTTACATATTTTGAACAGTTTTGGCGCACGGTCGGCCAATAGTAACCCACGCGGATCACTCTTGCTACAAGGGCTCTTTGTCCGCAGTGCATTCCGCACACACCATTGTGAAGTTCATTCATTACATATTCGGCTTGTTCTTGGTTGAGGCATTTCAGCAATGGAGTTGAGAATCCTCTTTTATATAAATCTTCACCTATCATCACATATCGGACAGCCCTTTTTGTTAATGTCTTGTCTTGCACACAATCTCCATCAGTTATACTTTTGATCGCATCCTTGATAGGCCGTCTCCAATCATCTTTTCCAAGCTCCTTATCCACCGTCATTAGCGTTACCTTGTCGGTCATCTTTGCGTCCAGGTGTTCATCTTCTTTCTTTGGTTCATTGGTAACGCTCCCCACGACGGATACCGATGGTTGGCTTAGAGTAAGCAGTATCACTGAGTCATAACGGCCTCTTCCCTTTCCCAAAGCGAGTTTGGATAACGCGTCAACTCTTGAATTGTTACTCCTGACTTTGTGTTCTAGCTTGACGGTCTTGAAGTGGCTCAGGATTGCTAATACCTTCTGGTAATAAGCAGTTAACAACAAGTCCTTTACTTGAAAGCTACCATTCACCTAGCCGACCGTCAACTGTGAATCACTTAAGCAGATCAAGTGTTTTACTCCCATATCCATGGCCAAAGAAAGACCGGCAATGAGGGCCTCATATTCTGCTTAATTGTTGGCGAAATGTAATGATTGTTCAAGTCTCACTCCACTCGGGCTTTCCAAGACTACGCCTGCGCCACAACCCTTTTGGTTTGAATAGCCATCTACGTATAGCTTCCATTCATCTTGATTGTCAGTCCGTAAGTTTACGACCAGGACATGTAATTCTGCTACAAAATCGGCCAAGCATTGCGCCCTTATAGGGCCTCTCGGCTTAAAAGACAAGTCAAATTCTGATAATTCGACGAACCAGGAGATCATTCGTCCGGCCAAATCGGGTCTCAAGAAGACCTTTCCGACCGGGTAATCAGTCTTTACTGTTATGGGTTGTCCTTGGAAATACGGCCTTAACCTCTTTGCTGTGTATACCAAAGTGAGAGTTGCCTTTTCAATCAACTGATATCGGGTTTTCGCATCATGGAGTGTTCGACCTGTGAAGTAGACGGGCTGGTATCCCTCTTCTTGAACCAAAGCTAAACTTACAGCATTCTCTGAAACAGATAAATAAAGCAGCAATCGACATCCTACCGACGGTTTTTCAAGGATTGGTGTCGAGGATACTGCTGCCTTTATTTCATTGAAGGCGTCCTCACACTTGTCGTCCCACTCAAACCTGTTTGCCTTTTTCAGAACTTTGATTATGGGACGTTTCTTTTCGGTCAGCCTTAGCAAGAATTTGGACAAGGATGTCAGCCGCCCTACCAATCTTTGTACTTCCTTCAGGTTAGTCGGGCTCCTCATAGACGATATTGTCTCGCACTTGTCGGGGTTGGCTTCTATTCCTCGATGTGTGATCATAAAACCCAGGAACTTTCCTCCTTCCACTCCTAAAACACACTTGGTCAGGTTCAACCTCATGTTGTAAAGACGCATTTGTGCGAATGTTTCGGTCAGGTCCTCAAGGTGTTGCTTAAATGTTTTTGACTTGACCACCATGTCATCTACGTATACCTCCATGTTCTTACCGATTTGTTTCTCGAACACTCGGTTTATCAACCTCTGGTAGGTAGCGCCTGCATTTTTGAGACCGAATTGCATTACTTGATAACAATAGTTGGCAGTCTTTGTGATGAAGGACGTTTTGTCCATATCTGACTCATGCATTGGTATTTGGTTATACCCTGAGAAAGCGTCCAAGAAACTGAGAATTTTGTGGCCGGCTGCCTCATTGACCAACCAATCAATGTTGGGGAGAGGATATGCATCTTTCGGGCATGCCTTATTCAAGTCTGTGTAATCTGTACACGTTCTCCATTTTCCATTACTCTTCTTCATGAGAACCATGTTTGCCAACCATGTGGTGTACTGGATCTCTCGGATGAAACCTACCTGGAGCAACTTTTGCACTTCTTCCATGGTCGCCTGCCTTTTTTCCTCCCTGAAATGCCTTTTCTTTTGAGCGACTGGCCTTGCTTCTTTGCACACCGACAGTCTGTGTCTCATTATGCGGGGGTCAATTTCCGGCATTCGCCGGCCGTCCAGGCAAATAAACCCTTGTTGTCAGTTAGTTTTGTCTTCAATGCTTGGTTCTCTTCAGGTGTTAGGGATTTTTCCCAACTGTGTATTTTGGCCTTCCACTCCTAGTTGCCACTCCTCCATTGTGTCCTTAGGTTCCATTAGGATCTCATCATTAACTCACGGATCTAAGTTTGCCATAGCAATCATCCTTTGGGTTACATCCCGTTTGACCGATGTCGGCGTTGGCGTTAGCCTGAGACTGGCCACATAGCATTCACGGGCGGTACACTGGTCTGCATAAACGGTGACGACACCTCTGCGTTCGGATGGAAACTTCATAGCGAGGTGTGGAGTTGAAACGATGGCTCCCAGCTTGTTCAAGGATGGTCGTCCCAATAGTGCGTTATACGACGTATTGACGTCGACAATCAAATACCTTACAAGTATTGTTCGGTGACCTCGGTCGGTCCCGTCGAATTTGGTATGCAGATCAACGTAACCTTTCGTGTTCACCCTTTCTCCAGAGAAGCCTACTATCTGTTCGTCCAGGGCGATAATGGCATCCTCGTCTAGACTCATCCTTTTGAAAGTCTTCCAATACAATACGTCCACAGAGCTTCCCTAATCAACCAGTGTCTTCCTGATTTTGCAGTTGGCTAACCATTAGATCATCCTGCTGGGTGTCGATATTCCTGAAGTCTCGGTCACTGAAGACGATGTCCGCATGCTTGTCCTCGGTTGGTGATTAACTACATGCACGCTTTTGACTGCTCTTAAGTGTTTCTTCTGCGCTAAATACGATGGTCCTCTGCCCCCGAAGCCACCTGAGATGGTGTTGATCACAATTCGATTACTATTACGAGGTCTTGGGCTCCGCTCCCGGGACCGATCACGTCTCGGTCGCTCTCCCTCTCGGGGTCTAGGACTTCGACGTTCGGGAGTTCTTACCCTTTCTCGGGCGTATTGCCCTCTTTCCCCTCTCTGCACATATCGTTATAAGTGTCCAGCTTGTATGAGCTCTTCTATCTTGTCTTTCAGGGCGATGCACTCTTCCGTACTATGACCATGATTACGATGATATCGACAGTGCTTGGTTTGAGCGAGGAGGTGATGGGAACTTTCGGGGAGCAGTGATAAGCTCGGTGCTAAGTGCCTCTTCTAAGATGCGCGCTCGGCCAGTATTAAGAGGCGTATATTTCGCAAACCTGGAAGGTCGAGGAGGCTCTCTAATCTTCGGTGGGTTACGATCTCGGTCATTCCTCCTCCCATGGTTCTGCTCAACCCTGGCCTGGGCTTTGAATTCTCTAAGTTCCTCGACGTGCATGAATTGCGCGGCTCTTTCACGAAGCTCGTCCATAGTGGCGGCCGATTGCATGGCCAAACTATCAGCGAATGGTCCGGATCGGAGAGCGGTGGTCAAATACGCCATTGCTACTTCGGGTAGGAGGCCACGAATGCTCAAGACGACCTGACTGAATCTATCCATGAACGTCCGAAGTGATTCTCCCTTTTCCTACTACACGTTTACTAGTGCAATGGGTGTCAGGTGATGCGGCTTGCTAGTCGCGAATTGTACTACGAATTTCGCTTTAGGACTTTCAAAGGAATCTATTGATTTAGGAGGGAGTTGGGTGAACCAGCTAACCGCAGCTCCCCTCAAGGAGGCCGGGAAAACCTTGCAGTACACATGTGTGTCTGTTGTGTAGATGGACAATTGCGCGACATACGCGTTAATGTGTTCGTCCAGATCAGTCGACCCGTCGTACCTATCTAGTGTCGGGTTTTTCCATCCTTTGGGCAGCCTGGTAGTCATTATCTCATCCGTGAAAGGATATTGGCTGGATGTGTTGGCCACCGTCGTCCGAGACGTTTCCTCTCGTACTTCCTTCCGGTGTCTTGGCCGACTACTTTCCTCTCTTCAGCCCTCATGACGAGAACCTTCTCGACTTTCACGCCGAGAGTCTTCTTCTCTTCGAGTTTCATGTCGGGAGCCTTCCCCGGTAGTATTTCCGGTATGGACTCGCTCCCGTTTCGTCTTGTCGATCCTCTGTCTCAACCTTTAATTCTCTTCGTGAAGGATGTCAAGGGCGCCAGCGTGACGCATCCGGTCCTCCTCTCGTAACTTCCTGATAGCCTCCAGTTCCTGCTTCAACTTGGCCAGTATGGCCGCTGGGTCCTCTCTGTAGTGATTTTGCTGGCTTCCTTGATTTCTGGTCGTCACCATCGCTTTTGCCGGGCTGATCTCAGCCCCTCGGTAGGCGCTAAAATGTTCTTGCATGAGACCGGTTGGCTCCAGCAAGCAACAGTGTCTTCAAGCTTTCTCCCCTGATTACCCTGATAACTCTTCCTTTCCCTCAAGTCTTCGGTTACACACAATCCCGGGAGGGGGTCCTGCATGCACTCCGACGCTCAAGTCAGTGTGGGTCTAAGTGAACACAGAAAAAAATTGGATAAAATAACAGTACCGTATTTTGTGGGACTTCTTTAGCTTTTATGGTGATTTGGATGGGCTTTAGATGGATGGGCCCATGGCCCATTATGGTGTCTTATCTAATACGTGCCACGTGTCATGCGCCACGTGTCAGTTGATGCGTAAGGAACCTAATTGACCGATTAGTTCTCGGTCGACTCTCCGAACGATGTTCGGTCGATTAGCTTACTTGTGTGCAATTGTGTCTTGGTTTAGGTAATCGGTCCTCCATATAGTATAGAATGTATTAGGCTTTCTATAATTTTAAAATGTGAAACATTCAAATTTTGTTGAGCTTTTAGCATTAAATTAAGTATTTTAAGTATGAGTCATTAAATCTTGATTCCACAAAATTACAGAATTAAAGAAAAAAGTGTTAATGAGTACTATTTTATGATTTAATACTAATAAAAATGAAATTTTGATTGCTTAAATTTAATTAACTGATAAGAAACTCTAATCTCCTAAATATTCTTATAAACGTTTATTGTATATGTGAAAAAGAACGAACATATTTCATTTAGTTTTTATATGCCCACTATCACTAGTTATTTCGGTTTTTTACTAGCGGTTTTAATTATAACCTCGTCTCTATTTATTGGTCTTAGTAAAATACGACTT
>Ga0123340_1002188_pt1 | contig 17410 bp, 9 predicted proteins | sample SirMexnodulemix_FD_89961 | JGI IMG/M metagenome (GOLD analysis project Ga0123340, IMG submission 89961) | Root nodule microbial communities of legume samples collected from Mexico - Siratro Mexico nodule mix | ecosystem: Host-associated > Plants > Roots > Nodule | place: Mexico: Nepantla... | reverse complement strand
ATATTAAAGTGAACTTGATACATATACAATGGGTTGAATAGTTGAGAGAAAATAAAATATTGTATAGGGAAAGAAAAGTTTTTCAAATCAAACAAAACACAATAGAGAAGATAAATGTTTAAGTTACCTAATAAACTAAAAGTTTATAATTAAATACTTGAGATTTATAATAAGACATTTTCATGTGATAAAAAATAAACAACAAATAAAAATATTAAAAGGGGCATAAATCATCAACTGTGTCTCTTAGAAATGATTTAATTTCGAAAAAAAACTAGTTTACAATCTAAGATGCAATATATGTTTGTACGAAACAACGTACATAATTGAGGTTGTGATAAAAGAAAAAATATTTTGAAGTTGTGATAAAAGAAAAAATATTTTGAAGATTTAAGTAAATTTGGAGAATATCAAACATTTTAGAGAAGAAAGGAAAAAAGATTATGTAATAATATGTTATTACAAGGCCAATAAGTCATTCATAGTCATAGGCTTTGGGTCGGGAAGAAAGGAACTATTATGTAATAATATGTTATTACAAGGCCAATAAGTCATTCATAGTCATTGGCTTTGGGTGGGCCGCTTATGTAATAATATGTTTTTACAAGGCCAATAAGTCATTGATAGTCATTGGCTTTGGGTGGGCCGCTATCTCTCTATTTTGGTCTTCTAGTAATCTAAGAAGATCAAGGATTAAAAAAATTTACTTGATGTCTTGAAACTGTACTTGTATTTATAGGATTCTGAATGGACCTTTATTATAGTAACCAAAGGCCCAAGGCGCAATTCCTTATAAGTTTAATCACCACCTTAATATTCATTAAGACCATAATTGTCATTAAGACCATAATTGTCACTTGTCTGTGTCTATTTGTATTAATCTGGTTTGGGGTTTGGGGTTTGGAGTTTGGAATGAGTGTGGTGGTTCTGACAATGTTAGTTGAGATGTGGGTGGTAGGTGAACCATGGAGTACAATAAATATAAGCGTTTTAGATTATCTATAATATTAGTGGTATCTTAGTTATGTAGAATTTTAAAAAACAAGATAAATATATACATATTCATCATAGTCCTTTATTCAATTTAAAAAAGTATTATTCGGAGCAATACTCATACAGAAAGTTTTAATCAAAATCAGAGAGATAAATTTGAGTAATATTCACAAGTACAAATTTATTAATCATCTCTATTATACATAAACCACAACACCACACAATTAAGATCCAAAGGTTTAATATCTGAAGTCAACATAGAGATGAGAGCATAAGTTTAATACCATCATAAAAGTTCACCTACTTCTGGTGAACAATCTCAGGAATCTTTCAAGGATCTCTGCAGAGTCTCAAGAATTTCTGTAACCAGAGTTAATAATACAAAAATACTTAAATAACTAAAGACAAAATAGTAATAATGCATTGTTTCCCTTCAAATTTTCTCACTCATGCCATATCACATCTCTTCTAGAAGCTCTAGAAAAATATTAGTTTGACACTACTGTTACAAATAACTCCTATTTAACACTGTTTTTCACTAATAAAATATTATATATAAATAAAATAATAATATATGTTGGTGTCAAACGGAAGTTAAAAGTAAACAGTAATGTTAAAATATCACCACCACCAGAAGCTCTAAAGCAATTCACCTTAAAATCACTCTATATATACCTCACCACCCTCTCCCTTTTCATCCTCAATTAAGCAGTGAATCCATCCTTTTGGTACATTATCATCCTTTCTTTTTCAAATCATCCTTTTGCTCCTCCTTTTCTTTTCAGTAGGAAGTGAAAATGGGGTCTTTGGTTCGCATAATTTTGCGCAACGGAGGCATTGTTGGCAATGATCAAGAATGGGGTGCTTACCAACTCATCATCAACTTTCGTTTGGAGCTTCCACATGAGGCAGACAATTTCATCATATGGTGTAGAAGATTGTCTCTACATGTAGAAAACGAATTGATTCGTGTGAGACAGACAACTGTTTTATATACAATAGACGATTGTCTTTATATGGTGCAGATGAATTACTTCATAAGGGGTGGACAATTGTTTTTGTTTGTTACAAATGATTGTGTTGATTCTGAGTAGAATGAGTCATGCAGATGCTTTGTCTTGTGCGTCTAATAAGTCACCTATGTATTTTTCTTTGTGTTGCTTTTACAATCTTTCTGTGTGTTGTTTATGTCTTTGGAGTTTCTAGCTTGAAGTTATTTATAATTCTTGTACTTTCGATTTCGTGACAAGTGAGTAACAAAATTTGTTTGTGTTCTGTTTTTCTTTTGTGTTCTGTTTATCTCCTCTCCCAACTTTCATCTGCTTTCACTATGTATCTACATCAATGGAAGTTTTTATGTAATTGTTACACAAACATCAAAGATACCATGGTAGTAATGACGACTTCTTGATGCACCTCCAAAAGGTTTCATCAGGCACCCCTAATTTTTTTTAAAATTTCTAAAGGTACTCTGCTTAAAAACGTTTCTGTCACTCTGCTTATTTCTTAAACTATATAATAATTCTGAATGGGCTATTTCAGAAACTGATTCTGAGTTCAGAATCAATTTCTGGAATAGTTCATTCTAAAATTGTTTTTCTAAAATAAAAAAATTTCAGAATAAACTTTTCTAGAAACTAATTTTTCCGGAATTGATTTTTGGAATAGTAAATTCTAAAATTATATTTTTTTTTTTGGAGAAAATAGTTCTGGAATGAGCTTTTCCAAAAATTAATTCCAGATCTGGATTCCAGAACAGCTCATTCTGAACTATTTTTCCACACAAATAAACTCATCCTATAAAACCGCCACCAAATTGTAGATATACTTCCAAATCAATCTCAAAACCTTTGATAAATCATTTTTACCTCACACGATTAACAAGTGGATGAAGGACTAAAACAAAACAATGTTGCAGTGAAAATAGTGAAAATAACAAACATAATGACTTCTTGAAAGTGGCAACACATATATATGAGAGACAATAATGGAGGTAGTTGGAGGAGGAAGAGTGTATAAAATTTCAAAAGATTATAATGGTCATGAGGGACACTTTTGGAATTTAAAAAAAGTTGGAGGTGGCTTAAGAAAGCTTTGAGGTGTAGAAAGAAGGCGTCTGTTAGTAACTCGTGAATCTTTTGGAGATAAAAGATGTTGGCGACAATTGATGCTGCTGTCAGAAGTTAATCTGCGAATGTTTATTTAGAACTAAGTAGAGGAAGAAGAATTTAAATATATGCAGAATGTTGTTGTGATATAGTTTAGAAAGATTTATTGTTTCTATGGTATACTTAACAAATTTACTCATATTAATATTAATATTTTCCAAATTCACTTTCCTTATTTACTGTTAATGCATCTTTGTAATATGTCATAATATTGCATAGCATTGAATCTTTCTCGTAGGTGGTTATTTTTCAGATTTTATAACTATTTTTTTTAATGTAAAAGTTTCATAAGACCTCATGTAATAATAATGTAGAAGGGGAAATATGTAGAGAGTCTCGTTGAAATCTGACTGAAAACGACTTCTTCCTCCACCTCTAACAGTAATTGTCAAATGACTGAAAAGCCCTTAGGATAAATTAATATACCTAGCCTGTCCCTTTTCTTAAACTACCCATTTTCTTAATCTGCTTTGCTCGTGCACCTTTCAAAGTTTAATTCGGAAGAAAAAAAAAAATTTCAGAACAAACCTGTATAGTAACGAAACATGCATTCTTAAATACAAATTTATGTGAACGTGAATGACAGTGACATGTAGGCAGCAGTACACATGTTTTCATGGGTAGTGATGTTAATGGTAGACAATGACAACAATTCTTCACATGACTTCTGTTACAGATGTCGTGGGCTGTGACTGTATGTGTAGGGGTAAAATAGAAATATGGAAGTGTAAGATTACTGAGGATAGTATGGACATTTCACATTGTATTTAAGGTTAGTTTTGGAACCTTAAGGATTTTTGGAGGTGGAGGAAGAAGTATCGGTTTATTGACGAATTCTTTCCTCCACCCCAATTCTTTATGCACCTCCATAGTTAAGTGGAAAAAGTCCTTAAATAATAAATGATAAAAGATTAAAATATCCTCTATCTTCATTAACCTTCTTAACCACTCTTATCCGATTCATTCTTCTGCATCCGGTTCAGTCATTGTATCTATTTTTTACCTTCACTATCAACAAAAGTGATTTGTGCGTGTGGGTGAGAGTCTGCAACATTCGCATCACAGATCTGGGAGGAGAATATTTTGCTTCAATCTGAATTAAAGCTTTAAACAAGTGAAAAGTAAAAAAAAAAAATTATGTTTATTAACAATTTGTAAGTGGTATTGATGATTAGAGTAGTTAATTTGATGATTGGGTTGTCATCGACTGTGAGCCATCCGATTCACATTTGCAAATAAAAATGTGAATCGGATGACCCCCGTCCGGTTTATAATTTTTTTTCCAAAATGTAAACTGGATGGAGTGCCATTCGGTTCACATTTTCATTTGGACATGTGAATCGGATGACCCCCATCCGGTTCAGTAATTTTTTTTAAAAAGAAAACAATTTTTTTTAAAAAGAAAACAGAAGATTATTTTGGTCATTTGCAGGTCGAGGGTATTGGAGTGTAGAAAGAATCCGTCCGTTTATTACACAAGAATCTGGATCATAATTAATGTTTTTAATTCTGTATTTAATGTTAATTATAATATAACGGTTAAGTAAAAAGATGAATTTAAGTCTATTATACTCTCATCTTTTTCTATATTTTTTTAAATAAAATATCATCTGTTATCAAATTCAAGCAAATTAACTTATTAGAGATGTAGTTGTGAATTCAGCCAAAGTATTATGTTCATTAATTTATGTTATCCCCCATAATCTGTACCATCTTGTAACTGTCTCATGATGTTGAAAATGTAAGAGCCTTTAACTAAATATGATAATCTGCAATACCATTTACTTACCCTAAACAACTCCTAAATATTTGTAGCTACTTTATCTGAAATTTTATGTGGACGTGTGTATTTAGTTCTTATTTAGCATACCTAAAATGACATTAATTCAATTATAAAATTTTGAATCGGTTAGATCATTAACAATTATTAAATAAATCGTAATAAAAATTTAATTAGGTGAGTAGGTGACGTAAATATAAACGAAGACAGATGATGCAGTACTTTACGTAAATATAATGAGGTTCATAAATTGTGGTTCACAATAATAACATACTGCGAGAACTGCACTGTGTGAACTCATAATTGAATCTTAGACTTGGGATTAGAAAAGTGATTTTTTTTTTTTTCTTAATATTCTATCAACCCACCCTTTAGTAAATATAAAAATATTAACATAAATAATCTTTTAACTAAAACGACTAACTAACTTTAGTTTTCTATTTTACACAGGGACACACACGAGCAAGATTCTTCCTTTATTAAGTTGCGAAGAATAAAAAATGGATGAGACATATCAGAACTTCTGGGTTGAATGATCTAATTTTGCGGGCAAAAGAAATGCAATGACATAAAAGAATTGGGTCATTGCTTACCATTTACCAAAATTGAGAAAGTGCAGTAAAAAAAAGCACTTTCTTTGTTAGTGGAGCTCTTGCTTCATTTACAACCAACACTAAAAGGTTTGTGAATTGTGAGAAATGTGATCCAGGTACCGCTTCACACCATTTTGATTTATCTCAATTATCAAAGATATGCCCCTCACCTACAAAATACACCACTAATTTTGTCACTTGTGGCAAGAAAACATTGAGTACTGAAGACAACACCTAACTGTTCTCCCAGAATTAAATTCTGGGAAACTTAACCAATAAGGATAATGATAGACCCCTATTACTGATACCAAGTTGAATGCTAAAAGGAAAAGAAAGAAGAGAAATAAAAGGATATACTGGTAACACAAGGATGGGGAGGACTGAATATGATATGTAGGAGATAATAATTTTGTTCTGGAACATAATTGAATGCAGAGTGCACAAGGAATAGGGAAGAACTCAGCTGGATAAGAAATGGCAGTATACATAAAAGAGAAGTGTAGGAAATGAAAGGAGCCATATGATCATACCTCAATTAGATAACTGCTATGCAGCCGTTGAGACTGACCAGTTTGCACTTCTTTGCTATTTACCAGGATTGAACTCTTGCCCAAGTTTTTGATGTAAAATGACCCCTCTTTATCCATCTTGATAATTGCCTACAAGTTAGCAACAGGGAAACATAATCTATTAAAGTCAACCTTATTTGGTAGTGAAGAGAACACCTAGGTTCGCTTAACTTATATTAAACTACACATGAAAAAATAATTCTGCATCCCTACTATTTGAATTTACATCATGTCAACATCACATCATAAGTAAAATGATCATTACAGAAAGACTGTGGATGAAACAGTTAGCCCCTTATGACCAGATGAATAACCCGGAAACATTAAAGCATTACATAAATCCTTCACAAACTAACAAATAGAAGCTAAAATCAGGAGAAAAGGTATATTGAGGTTATTAGTACAGTATAGCTTATTTTATGATGTAAACAATGTTTTCTGAATTGAAAACGAGATGTACATTCTGCATGGTTTTATCAACATGTACCAAATGCAGCCAAAAGTTGCTGCAGCCTTGACAGTCAAGTGTAAGTAGGTAAATATAACTAACCTGCCGTCGAGATATTGAATTGCTATACCCTCCTTTGCTCAAGTCAATGTCTACAGGAAAACCTTCAGTCGCTCGTCCAAGTAGAACCTGCAGGATGAATTGAGCCATCTTAAATATTGAAAAAGAAAATCCCAGTGAACGGCTGTTTTTAGAGCACATTTATGCTTATAATTGCAGAAGAAGTCTGTACTACTACTACTACTTCCCTCATTCTTTGACTTTCATCACAAAACTCACTCAATTTACAAGCAGATTGCTGCCAGAAGTCCGGAGCACAATCTGAACTAAACAACCAAATATGTGTGTAAACCATATGTGAGAATTTTTTTTCTAGTGAAAAAGATAACAATCTCATTATGATTTGAGTGTTTGAAAAGGAATAAACGAAAAAGATCTCTCAAATGACAAGTTGACCAACCAAGCAGTTTACAGGCTCAAATACCTCAGGTTTCTTAACATAATGCTTTGAGTGCCGACCATATAAAATGGCAAATGCTCCATGTGCATCAATGGCTCTCTGAATACAAGAATAGGCACCCTGTTCCAGCCTCATGATAGCTCGCTTACTTTCCACATGTTGATATCTTGATACTAAATTGTAATAGTAAGATATATAGTTAGGCTACACTGAAAGAAAGTAGATAGCGGAAGTAACAATGAAAATTTAATGTGCTATCATTGATCTAAGTGTGAATATTGTAATCAAAAGAATCAAAACAATACTCAACAAGTTCCACAAGCATATTCAGTGGATATATATGATGATGAAGGAAAATATACGAACACAAATGCATGGAGACATTATGGACTTATTTGATAAGGTTCAACAGATTCCCTATATTATGCAACTGACTTGCAGATCCTTTATCAGCAAACTGGAAATCATTAGAAAGAGCATTGAAGGATTGTAACATCTTCAAAGAAAAATGCCTCAACTCCCTCTCCCCAAGATGCTTCTCATTTTATCTTTCTTTAGCAATTTGTAAAGAAATGTAAAAATATGGGCAATCATAAAGAATCCCTTAGGAGCTGCCAACAACCCGAGTAACTGATGCATGCTCCTATACCATTGAGTTAGGTTATCACTTTACATTAGGTATGTTCTCCATATCTCTTCACCAAATAAAAGAATAACAAGTAATAGATTACAGAAAAAATAAAATCAGGGCTGTGTGATACCTTCCTCATTGTAAGAAGAATCCTGATGATCATCAGGATCCAAGTCCATATCAAGTACCTGTAGGAGGGAAGAATGAGTGAGTCAGAGAAGGAGTATGAAAAAGGCCAAGTGTTGACAGAAAGATTGGTGCAATACAACTTACAATTGCTTCTACATCAGAATAAGAAGGTAGTTCATCGTCACTCTCTACATATTGTTCTTCCTCATCTAATGTCGGAGGATCTGCCACCGGCTCTGATTCAAGAACATCTGATGATCCAACTTCAGCACATTTCAACTGATAATCTTGAAGTGGCAAACCTAAGTCTTGTTCATTCTTCATGCTAGAACCATGAAGTTGGGGATGATTTCGTAAGTCGTTAGAACTAGCGGCTGATTTCTCAATGAAAGGATTTGCCATATGATTGCTTTGATCCTTTGCCAAGTCAGCATTGGTAGCTTCTTCCTTTTTATTTGCACGCAGAAGAGCATTCGTAGTGTTCGCAGCATCATTTCCACCTAAGCCACCAGAAACAGCACCAGAACTCGTAGATACTATATGTGATGCATGATTAGCAGGCAACTCGCATTTTACCTTAGAACCACCATCAGGTCCCAGGTAGCAAGGAGATCCCATCATCTGAGAAGCCGATTGAGATTCTACACAGATTTTCTTCTCTACATGCATCAAAGTTTTACCTCTTTCACTAGCTCTACGCTTATTAAATCCATAATCCTGAACACGCGATGAAATTGGTTTCTTGGATGCTTTAAAAATCAGTTTAGATGAAGGGGGAAATATGACAGGAGGCACATCAAACGGTAGGAAAACATCTTCGTTAACTGGAATTTCTTGGTCCTCAGTGTTTAGGGAACAGGAAGGAAATTCATTAGTTAGTTCATGAGAGAGGGGGTCTTCAGCCAAGGGAGGAGATGAAATTTGGAACTCTAATTTGTGAACTACTTGTACACCACTAGAGGTTGACCCTGGGTTGTCTTCTACCTCTTTGTCACATGAAACTGACTGGTTAAGAACATGTGCCTGTGAAGCCATTAACGACTTTGATCCATCCGTTTTAGGGACCTGCAACTCTGTTTCGTCCATTTTAGGGACTTCAATTGGATTAACATCATTTGTAGAATTTAGTAGGAGCGAACTCAGACCATCAAAGTAAGATTTGTCAATCCCTTCTTCTCCATCAACATCCATCAGAAAGAGCTCTTCCTCACTGCTGAAGTTGAGGAGAGAATTGGACAGTTCTTCCAAATAAGCCTCCCCACACACGATCGAATCATTAAAACCGTCACATGGCATATCAGGTTCTTTGATGCCCTCATCTGTACTCCAGACTGGTATTTCAGGAAGTGAAGCCAAGTTAAACGAAGTTCCACACTCTAACTGGGTTGAATCAAATGCATCTTTTTCATCAAAATCAGGACACATGTTTCCAGGGTCATTGTCCATGTGATCCAATGTGGGCAAAGCCATTCTCTCTAAATTATCGTCACCAATCCACCCATTAATAGTCAATTCTCCAGGAACATTCAATTCCTCTTCCTCAACAGCTTCATCCAAAGGCACGGTGTCTCCAATGAACTGAGGTTCTTCTTCAAGTACATTACTTAGCCTGGGAGGCAAACTCTCTTCAACTGCACTGTCAACTCCAGGGAAAAACATACCGGCAGTAACCCCATCAGAAGCTACATTATCATCCATCACATTTTCAGGAGGAAAATCATACTGAGCAGGGAGATTTAAAGTTCCACCTTCAGATAAGGGGTCACTTCCATGCTCTGCACAATTAACATCTTCCGAATCGACAAGAAAACTGAAGTCCATGGAACTTAACATGCTATTGCGAATTCTTTTGCGCCTCCCATAATACAAACTGCGAACACTTCCAGATTTTCCCTTGGCTGAAACAAATTTGTGTTCTTTGGAATGTCCAAACCTGTAAAACTTGGACGGGAGAGGCGAAGCTGAAAGCTCAAAATTTGTCATACCCGCAGAAGCTTCTGCAGAAATGACAGGATCATAGAGGAGAGAATACCACCTATCTTTAATCTCTCTGATATTATACTTTCGAGAAAATTGCACTGCACCTTTGGCAAGTGACTCTAGCGAAGCACCAGCCTAGAAATTAACAGCCAAAACGAAAACCAGAACAACATATAGATCAATTTGCGAGTGTAGTGGTATACAGTGAACAAAAGGGTATAAGAAAAAGAGTGTTTAAAGTCAAATTAGAGGGAAATGATTGTGGAAAAAGGTAGGAGAATAGAAGAGAATGAGAGAAATGGAAAATTGAAAGGTTTAGAAGGATAAACAGAGAACCTCAACGGCGTTCTTGAGCAGAAGATCGTCCTCCGTAATCCAAGGGATTAATGTAGCCAGAGCTCCCATCGTCTCCGTCACCGTCTCCGGCACCGTCTCCGGCACCGTCTCCGTCACACTCTGAACCCAAAACCCCTATGCTATGTGGGTGTCACACTGCTTAGTTTATGTAATTTTAGTGCACTTTTTCTCGACTACAATATTTCAAAATTTATATTTTAAATTACATAACTTAAAATACAAAAATTATTTTATATTCTGAATTGTAACAATAAAAAAAAATCCGATAGAGTAAATAATCCAAAATGTGCCAAATCCCAACTTTAAAAATATCATATAAAAACCGTTTTTTGTTTTTGACCCTTTCATCACTTTTCTTTTATTATATAACAGCTCTTTTTAATCTTTAAAAATATTACCAAATTCTTTATTTATTTTTTTTTATATTTATATGAATTAGAATATAAAAACTAAAAAATCATAATTTAATAATTAAAAGGTATTAAGATAGTAATATTTATTAAAATAAATAGACAAAAATTATGTACCTGTAAAAACTAAATAAATTTTCAAATAATTATGTGATTATAATTTAATTTGTATTTGAAAAGAAAATAATCAAATAAAAAATAAATATTTTATTAAGATCATTTTTAAAATTTTAATTTTAAAATGAAAAATTTCAAGATATTTTTTGATATTTACTTAGGAGAAGATATCAATAATCAGCATGACATGGTGACATGGCATAGTGTGATTGGTTGTTTTGACGTGGACTAAGCGCAGTCAAATTTCTGTTTATACATACATATATATATGTGTGTGTTATATATATATATATATTATTGTAAAGTCAAACAGTGGTAACGAGTTTGGTGACCGTAGTTCTATATCTCCGGCGAGTTCTTCTCTCAAATCTGCAGCGCCCACCAACGTCACTCACCTGAAATTCTTATCAAGGTTCCTTTGTTCCCATGTATTATTGCTGATAATAGATCTGAGTTTTTTTTCCTTAAATGTTAGGGTTTTGTGATTGATTTTTTGTATCCTCCATCTGCTGCTTCGATGATTTCTTTTGTGTGTCGTTTAAATTTTACAAATGTGAATGTATTTTATATTTCCACGTTTTGAATTGTTCCGTATGTTATATTGCGATGATTCTAGTATTCGTATCGTGAATGATCCCGCTCGCTGTTGAAATTAGTGTTGACTGTGTTGTTGTGGATCCAATTTCGTTTTGCATTTTGCTGTAACGGAGGGGTACATCGATTTTTAGGTTTTGGGTTTTATGATTGTTTAACAGAGGGGTACAACGATCGGGAAATTTGATCGTTTTTGTTTTTGGGATCTGGGTAGGTTTGTTATGTAGAGAAGATTAGACTTTGCAAATCTGGAATTCTAATTTTTTTAGTAGTGTTGGGTGATGTAGTTTTGGATGCAGTTTCTTGAAGGGAAAAGGCAGATGCAGTTTTGGATGCATTTTCATGAATGCTTTTAGTGTTGTTCTTCTATCAGAATTACTGTTTCATCTCAGTAATCTATATTGACCTTTGATGCAAGCTTTTACTCCGTGAATTACTTTGGTGAAGCTTAAATGAATGAATTTGAAGAGAGTGCTGTTAAAGTTGAATGTATACATGTCAAATCTTGAATTTGAATTAGAGATACATTGCTTTTTCATTCATTTGAGAGTTGTGAGTTCTTGAGATTTTCTTTCCTTATCTAACTAACTTGAGTTTCTATTTGTTCTGGAGTGGCGACTGAGTTAGCTGTGAGAAGATTTAGTTGTAGTAGTTGATTTCTGAGGTTTTGTATTTTGTTTTTTTATTTAAGAGATCTAATGTGTGTATGAACGTGTGTCTCAGAAAATGGCTTTAGGTGGAACAGCTCCCCCAAGAGGAAGTGCAGCTGCTACTGCAAACATGAGGAGAAGGAGAACAACCGGTGGTGGGGCCACTGGAGGAGCAGCTGGAACTATGCTCCAATTTTACACTGATGATGCCCCTGGACTCAAGATCTCCCCAAATGTGGTTCTTGTGATGAGCATTGGCTTTATAGCATTTGTGGCTGTCCTTCATGTGATGGGCAAGCTGTATTTTGTGCGTAGGGAGGCTTAGAGAAGAGATTTAGGTCCTTTTTGGATTTTTAATACACAGTCTCTCTTGTTAAACAGTCTCAAATCTTTTCCTTACTTCTGTATTTTGGTACAATCCTTTGCTATTTTTAAAGGTAAAAACAGTTGAAATACTTTGGTAGTAAGAGGTATTTTGTTAGATCTTTTCGTTTTTTCAATTGGTGACATGCGTTTTAGTTTCCCTTAGTCGCTTAACTGAGATGAAAACTGAAGTATTAAAAGTTATGCCGTAGATTGATTTCTAACCAGGTTAACTTTTATATTTTCTTCTCCGTTATCAGTAAGAAATCCATGCATAGCAGAATTTCTAGATAACAGACTTTTTATTCAAATTTACGAGGCTGAAGGTGTTACTCGTGTAATAATCAACTGGACTTGTTTCTGGCTGCATGTATCTCCAAGGAGCCAACTTGCCTGACTATTTCCAATTGGGAAAATTGCTCACTTTGCAGCTGTTTGTGCAATTCTTGGAGCCATGCCACAAGATTGTAAAGGTGTACACTTAGTGGACTCTTGTATTGGACATGGTCTTCAATTATTGAGGCTATTGCACACATGAACAAAACAGTGAAATTGACATCAATTAAATGGGGTGGTGAGGGTCTTGAATGTGGTTCTAGTCATAAAATTTTGAGGAAACTAAAAGGCAGCTCTATGAGCATGCCAAATCCTGTGGTTTGAAGTTGAAGGTAGAGGAGAAAGGGGTGAAGGAACTTGTTGCTGAGATTAAGAAAATGAACAAAAGGGGTGGGAGGGGTGAGTTTTTGGCCTTCAATTCCATGATTGGTCTTCCACTTATGGGAAGAGCAAGGACTAGAAGACAAACCCTAGAGTTTCTAAAGGTACCTGAGGATTTGATCAAAACGTCTGGCAGTGGGAGAATTATAACTTTTGGGGATGGAGGTACTTATGAGAAATTGAAGAACAACTTGAATTTTCAGATCATTATTTAAAGTAGATTTGGTGCATTACCAAGTCTTGTTACAATCAATTGAGCTTTAAAGGTTGCCAATTGAGCAAAAGTATTTTGATGGAAATCAAAGTGTTGAGAGAGGGTGAAGGCTCATATCAAACCAGGATTAAAAGACAAAATAATAATCAACTAGTTTTCGAGTACGAAGAAACTCAACTACTAAGATTTTATACTTGAAAAAACTAAAAGTTAGAATGTCAAACACTAAAAAGAGCACAAAACTTTTTTTTTAGTTGCACAATCAGGCATAATAGATATTATAATTTGATTTATTGGATTCGTGTTTATAACAAAGAGCTTTCTTTTATTGTTATGTAGTTGCACTTTGATTAAACAGAGAGAATAAAAATAATAATGGAATGATATTTTATTTTCTTTTGGATTATATTTTGATATTTTGTAAAACAATAAAAACAAATTCTACGTAATCATCCAACTCAATTTGAGAAGTGAAATTAAAAACAACCTATAATTTAAACAAGGAGACCAACTAAAAAAGATAAAGGTAAGAAATTTGTTAAGTTTATTTTAGAGTATTGTTTAATTTAGCTTTATAAACATTTTATTTCTTTAGAACAAGATTAAATTTAACAATTATAAAAAATACAAGAAAAAAAATTATCGCGAGCTGAAAATATAAAAAATAAGATTAATTTTGAACAAAAACTGAAAATAATAATAATAATAGTTAAAGGAAGCATGGCTAATGAAATGTTTCCCTCCATGAAAACGGAAAGAGCACAATTCAAATTCCGGAGAAGAGTTCAGAAATCCAACCAATTCAATTATCAACTTTGTCTCTGAAGAAGAAAGGGGAAAGGGTTTTGCTGTTATACACCAATCAAAGGAAATCGAGGGTTCTTCCAAAGAGAACCGAACAACACCACAAAGGAACCCTAACGGAAGCTTTCGATCGAACATTTGCAGAGTAATGGCAGAACCTTCTAGAAACATTGAGGTGAAGAAGCTGATCTCCTACACCGACGACCTCGTTAAGGTATTGGTGGAACCGCGCGATCTCAACAACCTCTCCTATTCTCTCCAACAAAACCTCTCTCTCTCTTCCTCTTCCCACTCCCATTTCCACCATGTTCGCTCCTCGCTCCAAGGTTTGTGCCCAATACCTTTTTTTCATCACCCTTTTCGTTACCTTTCTGTGTCAGGTGTTTCTACTCATATGGGTATTGCAAAAGGTTTAAAAATTGTAGCTTGGTTTCATTGTGAGAATTTTGCTAGAAATTGTAATACTTATATGTTATCGTTTGCTATGAGTGGATCTTCTTGATTGTATTGTGTTTTGTATGAATCAGATTATGAGAAGAAAGTAGATGCTTGCAAGCAGAAAATAGAGGAAGCTAGATCTGAGACTGTTGCTGATGCAGATCTTGACCTTCTCCAGAGAGAACTGGAGAAAGAGCTTGAAAAAGAACGTTTGTTAAAAGAAGAGTTTAGATATGTCTCTAGTCTCTTTTTGTCTTTTCAATTGTGTAGCTTTCTAGCATGATGTGTCTTACCATCTATTTCTCATCAGCACAGCCATCGGCGAAGAGTTTAATGATCTGGAACAGCAATGGATTTCTGTGCAAGAGCAAAGGAAGAACTTAAAGAAAATTGAAAAGACTAAGCTAAGGACACAGTAAGTAAATTACAAAACTAGAATCTAAGATAGTAAAGCTGCCTCATACGTATGATTTTTCTCTCAATTGCCTGTTCTGGGCTAATGATGGTGTTTGGTTTTAGCATATTCTACGAAAAGTGGAATATAAATGTGTTCTTCTTTTCCATTTCAGGATGGTACTTTCAATGTATGCTTCCGTGACAAATATTGTGCCTAACTTGGGTGAACAGTCCAAAATTTCAGGCTGTATCCTTTTTGATGAATTTACTTTTCTCTGCCCCTTCGTCTTTTGGTATTCTGTATGTGATAATCATCACCGGTTGCTCCTTAATCTCATTTGCAGATATTGTGGAAAAGGATAAAGACGCGGTGGAGCAGTTTGAATATGACACCTCTAATATGACTGATTTTGATATATGTAATGATGTTTGGAAAATAATAAGTGAGTGATGCATGTCAAACCACACAGGTTGATAATTGTAACGATGTATTATCTTTTGAGTGGCATCAATTCACTCATTGGTGTAACAATTCATTGTCTTAATTTATTATGAATGAAAATCTTGCAATGTTGATGTTAACTACTAAGAGGAGGGTAATATAGCTTGTAATACTCAGCTTCATCCCTTGGTTTTTCGTCTCAATAATCAGACACTAGTTTGAATCTTTTAAGTGTGTCTTTGGATTCCTGTTATAGGGGCTCCATATGGCCGTTTACACATTACAATGCACCAAACATAGAAGCAACAACTCTGATGGATTGGAAAAAATGCCCCTTACATTTATTAACACACGCTAAGTAGTTTGCTACTTGCATATGCAGTACACTTAGCATATATATAAAGAAATCAGCTGAGGCATGAGAAAAACAGCTGTTTCAAGCTAGCAGAGGGCCCTGCATGGAGATTCTAATGCTGGTGCAGTATTTTCTCATGCCTCACAAAGCAAAGGCTCTACTCATCCAAAATGATGAATCTGTTTTTCCAGTTGCTTCAGTTTTCACTTCAGTTAGCTGGTTTTGTGGTCTAGTTGAGACTATATTTTTCCACTTTTATCTGCTGGACTTTGTAACATAAACCTATAAAATTAAAAATATATGTATATATATATATATATATATATATTCAGTTTTGATAAAATTAAAAAGTAAATACCCTGTTTTTAATTAAATGAAATGGATATGATGATTTAAAGTTTCATTTTTAAATGTTTATATGCTTTCATTGGTCTAAAATATTGCCGGATAGAGGCTAAAGACAGTGTTGGGAGAGAGGACCTAATCCTGTGACATAAATGATCTTATCTTCAACTGCAAGGATGCCTGAAAGTACAATATGTCTAGAACCAATTATTCTGTGAGTTTAATTAATAATTTGCATAGCTAACGTAAATATTTTACGGTGTCAGCTATTTGGAAGTTTCAAATATAACGTTTAAAGTAATTATCAAAAAATAATTTTACTATATATATGTGTGTGTGTGAGATAATTAACAATGTAAAATATATTATAACTAGATCCTGTTTTATACTAACAAAATGCTATTTAGTTTTCCAACCCGAAGTTTTTCTTGAGAGAAAAAAGGCATAGTGGTTGAATCAAACCAATAGTCTATAGTTCGTATATGTGGAATTAGATCACTTTAGTAATTAAATTATATGTGAGTACTTATTGTTATAATTAGTTATGATCAGAGTTAAATTTTGTTATGTTTACTGAAAGGTAATTTTAAGATGATAAAAAAATATTTATAGTAAAAGTATGTAAAAAATATAAAATATTAAAAAAAATTATAAACTGTATATTTTTAGATTAATAAAAACAACTTATTTTCTAAAAAAGTTATCCTTTTTACTAAATTTAAGCTTTTTCACTGCATATCTACTTTATTTTATAAACAGTTTACTTTTTTTATAAAAAGAGTTGAAATATTATTTTTTTTTCTTTTCAAAAACGGTCTCATTGTCAGATTTAACTGGAAGATACTGATGAAAAATCAGTGTCTCTGGTACTATGATTAGCCGTAATACCAAATCGTTCAGACACCGCCAACAATTATGTACCTCTAATAAAAATGTAAAGGGTAGTTTTGGCATGGGTGCAGGTTAGAATGTATAGGGTGTAGTTTTGGCATTTCGAAAATTGATGGGTGCAGGTTAGAATGTATAGGGTGTAGAAAGCAATTTTCAGCATTGTTTTGGGATCCGAAGCCCAGTTGTTAGCATTTGTTTGGGATCCGAAACCCAGTTGTTTAGGGTTGAATGTGGCAGTGCGGCGGCTTGAGAGGTTATATATAATGAAGTGTGTTCGCAAAACCCTCATTCAGCATTTCTTCTCTTTCTCTCAAGCTCTCATTGAAGCGCTGCTGGTATGTGAGCAACCATTTTCTGTTATCCATTCTCTTACAATGGATGTTGCAGTTTTTTTTTTTTTTTTTTTTTTTTTTCTGTTTTGGGTTTATTTTTTGTTTTATTTTTATATTTTAAACGTTTTTGCTTCGGAAGTTCGGGCACCCAAGGCACGGTACCCTTTGGTTTCT
>Ga0123340_1002187_pt1 | contig 17415 bp, 9 predicted proteins | sample SirMexnodulemix_FD_89961 | JGI IMG/M metagenome (GOLD analysis project Ga0123340, IMG submission 89961) | Root nodule microbial communities of legume samples collected from Mexico - Siratro Mexico nodule mix | ecosystem: Host-associated > Plants > Roots > Nodule | place: Mexico: Nepantla... | reverse complement strand
ATAAAAAAAAATAAAATATATATATATATATATATTGACAGCGTAAGTTTTGTAGATTTTATACTCGTATTCAATCATTATTAGGTATAGTCAATTTATATTTTTTTAATGACCTATTTTAAAATTGTAAACGTTTATTTAAGTTCTTAATATATTATACAAATTTTCCTTCGCCTTATTTTTTAATACTTTAAACTTTATATTTTTTATAATTCATTAAGCATGACACTAAAATAAAAGAAGAACAAGGCCTCTTCCTTTCGCCATCCGACAAAAGATAAGAGTGGATAAGCCTGGGTTTGAAAAGACAAAGTATAACAAATTAATATATCCAACCTTGTCTCCATAAGTTGGAGAAATTTACACGGATCAAACTTATCGTATTTTCTGTTTTCTTCCTAACCTCTTTAATACGAAAGTTCTTTGACTAACAATGTGTTTGGATGGAGTGAGACAGAGAAAGAGTAGAAGGTAATAAATTAAAGATGTCAAATTTTATTTGTTTCGTTAAAGAGAGAAACAAAAAAAGAGAAATTATAAGCATGTGATCCACCTTTCATAACACTCATCTCATGAGTTGCATATTTTGAAGGAACTGAAAAGTGAATTTTTAGTCTAATCATAGAGTAAAAAGGAGAAATTTTAAATAAGAGAGTGAAATGATAATATCCCCTCATTGGGAAAAGAAACCACTAATTTTGTTCCAAACATAGTATAAAACGATGCACATGGGAGACCAAAAATATTTGGTTGTTTTTTTGTGCCCCCAATTTTTGAATAATCTATGAAAATAACCAGGTAGTGGTTTGTTCATTGTTAGTAATATTTGCATAGAAACCAGAGTTACTGAAATAAATAAGAAATCATTGCAGTGCAAAGTGGTGAATTAGAAAACTGCCAACGGCATTTCCCATTGCAAATATACGACTGTACAACATATTAACATGATATGAACTTAAAAACTTCAATCCCCTGTACCACCGGATTCTATTTTGAAATAGCTCCTAACCTAAAAATGTAATACATTGTATTTTGTACCCTCCCCAATGAAATTTCTCATCCAAATCCAAAACCCTCACTTCCCTCGTGAACTGCAAGCATTAACCTCTCTTCCAAATGTTGTTTAGATGGATACTCCGGCAAATCTAATTGATTGAAACTGCGTAAACAAAATTCCGTTTTAGATTATTTCAAGTCACACCCATGACAGATAATCACAAGTGGAAGCAAAGGCTTATAAGGAATTTTCAAAAGGAGAAAAGACATACCAAGTATGAGCAGAAGGCAAGTGATTTGGACTTCCATATGCTTTGTGTATCTGAAACTTCTGGGAGCCTGAAATTCCTTGAAGAGCACTAAAGCCTTCCAAAGGCACCTGAAACATTAGTTGTAAAACTCAGAACCCCATATTGCATTGTAAATGTTGTTATGGCTTCAAGTTAGAAAAAAAAATGTCATTACCATATCATAATAGAGTCCCTAAAATATAAGTGAAGCTTATGTTTCCAAGGACAGAAAAACCTTAGCTCCAAGGTTGTCTCAAAATAAAAAATCTTATGGGGAGAGAGGTATGAAAAATCTCGTGCAATTGGAACACTAATCTTAAGATCTTACCAAAAGTAAGAAAATATACTTTACTATAAAAATGATCGACTAATACATATAATCTTTGAAATTTAAGAAAGACTTTAAATATTGATTTTAGTATTTAAATTATTTTACATTCAATAGCAATTGCTAAAAGAAAAATAAATAAGCAGAAAGAGAACATACAAGAAAATCAGTTTAGATGTCTTGTATTTCAAATAAAGGACACAAAAGCCAATTCATGGGTTTCAGGAACAAAAATCCGTAAGAGCTTCTTCAGTAATAAATGCTACAGAAATAAATTGCATACATGAACATGTGCAATTTCAAGTAGATGGTATGGATTGTGTTCACATGCAATATAACCGGAATATGAGTAGCCTATTAAATTTAAAATGTTCCTGGATAGCAATATACCTTTGATGTGCCTGTCACAAACTGCAATAGCCTAGCCTTGTCTTCTTTGCTTAAACCTTGAACAACCTCCCAAAACCATTGGATAACTGGCGATGCAGCACTATATCCAGAATATTCAGTGTTTGCTCTCAAGTCATCCACTGAAACAAAATAAGATAAAAAAGAACAGTTGAATTTGCCCCTCCGTTGAAATTATATGGATTGCAGGGAGAGAAATTGAAAATTAATCACATCTGTTAAAAACTAATATAAAGGACTGAGTCTCACAATCAATATCAGGAAGTCCACTGATCAATAATTCCAGCTCTTTGTCATTGAATATTGATATCAACTCCCTGGGAATCAATTCATTGAAGCCTTCCAAGAATGAATTTATTTGAGGACGAATAGCTGTTGTCAACCGATGCTCAGCAACCAAATCAACATATTGATGTTTGTTCTCCTCGGTAACTTTGATATTCCGTCCACCGGGAATCAACTCATAATCAGTCACCTAGATATGTTCATGATTAGACCATCACAATGCATAATCCAATATTCCATTTCAGTTTTAAGAGCCTGGTAAAATACCTCTGTTCGTTCATATAAGATCAATTTTTCCTCATCTGCGTCAATGCTAAAAGTAAGATCCAGAACATCACTGATATCATTCTGCAATCATACCAGAAACACAGACAATCATTACAAATTGAACAATAAACCAAGTGTGATTAGAATTACAAATGGAGGGAGAGAAACTAAATAAATGTACTTGCCTCAAGCATCCATTTCAAATTTTTGAAATAATCAGGGTCAATGGCTTCAATGTCATGATATGTAACTTTGACCCCAAGAATGTGCTTGTAAAATGACCGAGTAAAATGAACATCCAAGAGTTGGCCATCAAATAATGCTTTTCCAACCTGAATAAGATAAAAAAAGAGGTATAAAATATAACCATATATGACTAAAAGAAAAAATTCAAAACAGTTGAAAAGGGACCCACCACTCTGCCAACAAATTTGAAATAAGATAAATGTTCTGTCTGATAAACAGAGTTAGGGTTTGGCTGAAATGTTGATTCATTTCCCACTGTAGTAAAAAGCAGTGCTCCTTTATCAAAAATAACTCTGGACAACAATTGATACCATTCCCTTGTAAGCCCACCTGCATCAATACCCTCCTCCCCTTGGAAGTGAACAGTCAACCTTCCCTTCAAATCTTGAGTTGATCTCATGCGAAGCTGGTTATAAGAATCTTCCAGAACATATGCCCTTCTCACTGATATTCTCAAGGGGCTATGGTGATGGTCATGCTGATGCTTAATTTTTGATCGGAAGTGGGCACGTTTGTTATCAAAGTCAATAAATCTTGGAACCTTCAGCATAAGTGAGAAAGATTTCTCAAGCAAACCAGGGTTTTGCCTTATAAAAGCATTTAGTAGTTTCCTATGCTTCTCTGAGAACCGTACAAAAGCCGCATGTTTTTCATCTACTTTTGCACAAGTTCCAGCTGCTTTCTGGGGAGCAGATGTGCTAGCATACTCAACATCAGAAATAACAGGAATACTTGACTCATGACTAGCACCTAGCTGAGCAGGATGCAATTTCTCACAGACCACAAAGAAGGATTCAATGTATGGTAAGATATTTTGAGAACCAGCTGGTAGTGGAGACATTACACCAGACGGTTTAGACACAAATGTACTAGAAGATGTCAAAGGCTCGGATGCAGACTCTGAGTAGAATTCTATCTTACTTATGCAACAACTCAGCTCATGCCACAAAGGCTCTAATGCTGAATTGATTTCCCAAACCTTGGAAAGAGCAGGAGTACCTTTATCATTCTCCTTCCCAGTCAGTACAGTGACAAGGGAACTCAAGGCTTGCAAAACTCTCAAAATTGAAGCTCCATCAGTAGAAGTAGTACTGAGCAGTGATTTCATTGCTTCACCAAAGACATGTAACTCATTCATTGCAGATGAAGTCAACTTTTGAACTGCTTCTGCCAGCTCAGTGACAAAAAGCTCACAATGAGTTGGAGCAATGGCCACTAATTTCCTCATTACCTCCGCAACAAGAGTATATGCATTATCTGACAAACTGAAAGCAATGCACAAAAGGTCAGATCAACTCCATGGTTAATAAAACAACTTTGTATATCCACACAGTTATAGCTAGAAGCTCTGATTGGTGATTATTTCAAATGTGGCATTACATACAAAAATGCCAGAAAATGCACAATCAATAAAACTAATTAATTTTAAAGTACTTTGACACTTATAAGTCACGAGTTTTACCACCCCCACCCCTCTGCTCTCAGAAACACAGAAGCTCCTAGTCTTGCTGAATAGATACACAAAAAGTAGATATGTTGACAACAAGCATAGACCCAATACATACCCTTCTTGTGCAAGCAGGGAGCACAGGAGCCGGAGTTCTGCTTTTCGAAGATTACTCAATACCCCATGTGAATCACATTCGACATTTTGACCAGAGGATGTCGGTTTGGAGGAACCCTCGACATTAGTAGATGCATCATCCCCAGATGACAAAATATTAGAATCTGCATTCACATCTGGCTCCACAACAGAAATTTGTGGACCTGATGCCAGGATAGTATCTATCAGGGATTTCTCCGATGACTTGTTTCCAGCACTATCAATGATAACATCCAGTAAATTTAGCAGCTGAAAACACACCACAGAGACAAGATAATTATGTCAGCACTAACTGAAACTCTGAAGACACATGAAATTAAATGACAAAGTTGCCAATAAAACCAAAGCATAACCTGCTCAAGATGGGCTATGCTCCGCAAATAAAGTGGTTGGTTCAAGAGACCCAAAAGCATTGCAATGGAGATGTACCCTTCATTACTTTCACTTATATTCTCTTCACCTTCAACAACTATCACAGCTTTGCCCCGTGCGTCATCTGGTTCTTTTATTGCAGGATGAGGTAGTCTGGACTGGAGTAAAATTTTAGCCACGTACAAATGATTGCGAGCAAGATAAGTGAGAGTTTCAAGAATTCTACGAGACAGCAATGGGGGAATTCCTGATTAAACAAAAGGGAAGGTATTAATAAATTCATTGCCAAAAAATTGACCAAATATTAAAAATGGACACTTCAGTACAAAAAAGCTCATAAAATAAGAAAATGAAAGACATTTCAGAAAAATCATAACCAGGAAGATTCAAAACCATTAGCACCATCGGCAAATTGTATTTATGTTGCATAATCAAGACAATTCACAACATCAATAACATTAATCAAGTATTCTTACCATCAAAAGACTGAGGACGTGAATACATTACATTACTCTGACAACCATATAATCTATATGGTGGTTCAACTTTACCAAAATAAATGACAGGCCTTTTAACATCAAGCATTAGTAAGTCCATCAGAATTTTCACTAGAGAGGTTCTTGTTTCACTATGAGCACAGAGATTTAAAAGAAGCCTCTGGAGTTGGCCCTTGTAGAGTGGCTGCAAAAAGTTAAACAACGAATTATAGAGAATAGAGAATGACTCTTGTTGAAGGACTTCTTCCAATAAAACAAAAAAAAAAAACCTGGACTACGCGAAATAACCGAATCATAGCATGCAAAGCTTCTGTATCAACAAGAGGTGCTCCATCAGCTTCAACAACCTTAGCTCCACCAGACCAGCGAGAAGAAATGGTTCCCCCTGCTGCATCCAGACCAGAACCAATACCTTCTCGTCTTGAAGTTTCCCCTCTACGACTTCTCGGATACATACCAAACATAGTACGACTGTAACGATGAGCAAACCTCTCCCGCAACATATTTGCCTCAGCAACAAGAGCAGGTGTAAGATTGGCAAGGATAGTATCTGGGGATGTTAACAGAACCTGAAAAAAGGGGGAAATTCAAAATCACAGACAATCTCACTTTTATATAACAGTGAACATACAAACTTGCCTCTTCTCTCAAATCTGATGGAAAAGTTGCAATTATTGAGACTGTATCCATTTCCACAGGTTGCCCTTCCAGCTCCTGAGACTGATGCAATCTCTGGGCTTGCTGCTGAGCTAAAACTTCTGCTCGAATATCAGCTGGAAGAGCTGCAAGGAACTCTGGGTCAATATCCCCAGTGTTTTGAGACTCAACATTTGATGGCTGAGCCGATTGACCCTGCTGAGCTGAGAGAACTTCGGCACGCAGCTCCTCAGGAAGAGCATCAAGAAAAGCAGGATCAATAGCTCCTGATCCTGCATCACTGCTCACCGGCTGCTCTGCTGCTGGACCATCTTGATCTGCTTCACGGCTTGAATTTTCAGAAACTTCAGTAACACTGTGAAGGGAAGCATCTCTTCCAGCCGCAGGAGAAAATTGAGTCAGAGGTGTATTTGCTCTTCTCGTGCGTGCAGCCTGGGAATCACCTGCTATCCTATCCGCAGAAACCTGCCTTTCACCACCATCATCATGGCCATCAGCACTTCCAATCTCAACATCTAAGCTCCTAAGACTTTCACCAAAAGTTGCTCCACTACCACTACTCTCCTGGCTGACAGCTTCAACATCTCTCACAGCCCCATCATTATGTTCAAATTGCATCTCAACTGCCTGAGATTGCGTGCTTAAAACATTTGCTTGTGAAGGACCACTCCCTGTTGGTCTGGCATCCACGTTGTTACTATTATCAATGACTGAAGGAGTTATTGTACTAACTTCCAGAATAGTATTACTTTCAACTGGTACATCTGGCCTTGCACCTCCTGCATCTTGTGCCTGGGTGGTTCCAACTTTACCATGAGAGCCTGCCTCTGCTATGTTCTGATTGGATGACTTTTCAGCAGTCGGCCGTCTCAATTGAGTGACAAGCAACTCCTCGAGCCCTTGTGGTACAACAACAGTGCTTGTCCCACCACTTTGCTGGTAACTATCAGTCCACAAGTGCAAACGTTGTCCATGGCGCCCACTTCTCAGAGATCGAAATATACTATCCAAACCAGCAGAGTTGTTCTCCAATGAACCATCTGAAATATTTAACAAGATACCAAAAGGCCCAAATGTCATTAAAAAAAAAAAAAAAACAAGTCTTAAAGAAACAACTGATAAGTTAAGAAAAAACCGCTGTTGAAATAAAATATCAACAAGAAATTTCAGAGGAACTAGCCTGATTGCGCTGTAGGTGGAGGGAATGAAGTAGGTTCAAGCAAAAGTGGATGACGAGAAGGCACAGCGGTATCACCAGTTCTGCCCAGAAGACTATAAATAGATGTTGTCCGTCCTGGACGTCTAGATCCAAAAACTTCAAGTGGCATAACATGAAAAGCCTCATTTGCAAAACTATTATCTCTGCCAAAAACCTCAATATGGTCAAAAACATTAATTCCATTAATCCCCTCCTCAAGTCGCAGTATAACACCATCTTCATCTTCCTCATCATCCTCATCCTCTTCCTCCATCACTTCATCATCAAAATCTTCATCATCAATCTCATGTTCATCTTGATCTGTGTCAGGATGTCCCAAATGATGGACTTCTTCCAAATCATTGTGTTCCTCGTCATCCTCCTCATCTTCATCTACATCCTCACCTTCATCACCCGACATATCATCATCATCATCTTCATCAAGATTTTCTTGGACACGAGGTTGAATTTCAAACTGTAGACCCACATTTTCCATTCCATTTTCAAGATCTCTTGCATCCTCAGAATTTTCATGCATGTAATCATCCTCATTAGCAGGAGCAAAACTCCCATCAAGATCTTGATCATGTTCCATGTCATCAGTAACAGCTTCAGACCCACCACCATAGGAGCGAACTGCATAAGACCCAACATGGTCAACTTGAAGGGAATCAGGATTGTCTTGTGAAGTCATTTCCATTGACTGAGAGATCTCACCAATATTATTTGTTCTTCCAGGTTGACTTAGAACAGAAGGTTTTGCTGAAATATCACCCTTCGCTGTGCTAGAGTCAACTGAATGGACATGCTCCTTGGTTACCAATTCAAGAGCTTTAATAATACCAGTAGCAACTTCAGATGAATCAGGATGGTCAAGGTCTAAAACTTGTAGAGTACAAGTGAATGATTTAACCAAACCAGCATCTATAAAGTAGTGGTGGCCTCAGCTGAGATGGATGAACCAGCAGGTGTACGAGCAGCCAAAACATCATTTATTAGATCAACAAAAACATGAATTTCATTGCCTGGACTCTTAATGCCATGACATAAACCAACAAATTCATTGATGATATAACTAATCTCACTAAAAACCCTTTTCCTTGCCTCTGTAGACCGAACACAAGCAGCCACCATAAACTGGTTGGCCCTGGTTGCTAGTTTCTGTCTCCAATCTCCATCAACTTTCTTGTCCTTCTTTGAGATTCGAGAATTTGGAAGAAAATTATGAAGAATATGACAGAATATCCCACCCATGCTTAAACCTGCATGACTCTTTTGATAAGAACCTCTAATGCTGCTCACTTCAGCATCTCGTCGAAGTAGAACATGAACAGATGATGAATACATCAATAATATTTCTGTCAGAAGCTTTAGAATGAAGACAATCTTTGCAAGTGATGCAGAAGCTTCCTGACTATTGGTTTCATTGTCTTCAGACACGGTGGCAACTGCTTTTCCTTTTCCTTTAGCCAAGGAGACATCAATTTCCATATCAGTTGATGCTGCAGTTCCGGGAAGAGCATTTGAAGCAATCTCATCCTTCAACGGGGGAACAAAAGTGCAAATAGATTCAAGAAGAAGTTCTATTACATTAATAAAGCTTTGGGTAGGCTTTCTATGACCTTTGGCACTCTTGGTATTTGAATCATGAATTTTTCCATTGCCAGAAGGTGAAGTGTTCGTATTTCCCAAACTAACCTTCCCATCACTGTTCTGTACTTTATCTTTCTCCTTAGCTTTGTCTTTATCCCTGTCTTTCAACAAGACAATGTACGGCCTCTCACCTACCATTTCAACTTGGCATACAGATTGAGCAGCTAGCATAAAAGTTGCTGGATCCCGAGAAATCACAGCAGCTAAATTTGAAAGGAAATTATGAGGATTGACCCTTCCATTTGGATGCCGGTTGGATGCAACTATAAGGCTATGTTTTATCTCAGATTCCATTGCTTGTTGGAGTGTTTGTGGATCTTCAAGAACATGACGAACAATACTGGCAGCAACGTTATCAAACCCAGGGAAGAGGCTGCGGGTTGGCAAAGAAAGAAGTAGACTTAGACCACCAGCCTCCAAAAGGGTCAGAGCTACAGAATGATTCCTAGTAAGATTGGAACACAGTAACAGAATAGCATGCATTGTATCGGATGGAAGCTGATTCTTCATACAACTACAAGCAATCTCAATTAATCTCTTCTGTTCATGTATATCTGCATATTTCATACAAATTCCAAATGCAGAGTGCAACCTGTTTTGCCTGTCTTCATCAATGGTAATAGATACCTGCTGGCTATTCACAGGTTCCTTCTTCAACTGCTCAGTATTTTCCAAATTCAATTTTTGATCCACTTGCAACAACCTGTCCAGTGCAAGGAAAGCAGCAGTGACCCATTTTGGTACCTGCTGCTTCTCCCTGCTATCTAGACTAGAATCCCACTGGAACAGTAGATCAGAGGCAATTTTGATCAAACCACTCTTAGATGCAGCTTCCCTAGCTACAGAATCCTCATTAAGGATTAAAGCAAGAACATGAAAAAGAGCAGCCAGCATGGCATAATTTCCATTGCTAGAAACCAAACCACATTCTTTGATCCGTTCCACAATAAAAGAGACCACAATAGTTCTATGTTGACCATCATCCTGAGAGCATATCATCACAAGCAAGTCCCGAACTGGAAAAGCAAGTGGTTCCTTCGACAAAAGTTTTGTGCAAGTAGATAGCAACTCATCTATAGGAGGAAGTTGGACCATCTCTTCCTCAAGATGTTGGGTATTGTCATTAGCAGCTGCATCCTTTGCATCTGATTCAGGGTTTCCAAGGGACATGGCAAGTGCACGGGCAAGTTCATCATCTTCTTGTGTCTCCTCTGGATGAGAGAACAACCACTCCATTGCCAACTCCACACTATTTGACCCAACTTGCCTCAAAGCTTCTTCTGCTCTAGACCTGGAAAAGCCCATCTCTACAATGGTTGAAATAGTTGTTTCATTAGGAGGTGGCCCAGTAATGCGAGCACCACCAGTACCATTCACATTTTTAACTTCAATGCCTGTGTAAACATGCTTAATTATAGAAATAACTGTAGAGATAAATTCGTAACTACAGTCAACAAACTGGGGATGAGTCCAAACAGGAAGTACAGTCTTCATTACTCTGGATTGAAGGACCTTCACAAAAGTCTCAGCATCCCTTGGGAAAGGTGTATCACCATTAGTGAGGGGCTGTGCAAGCAAATGCTTTGTGAATGATGACAATATAAAAGAAGAAGTCACTAGATGGTCCATCAATTTCCCATAACTAGCTAAAGAGCCATAAATCCAACACCTATCTGAGTCTTCCTTGTCATCTTGCTTTGCATTTGCATCATCTGTATCCATGGGTGAAGCAGGGGCCCGATTAACTGTAAAGAGCAGCTGACTGGTAGCTTCAAAGGTAGTTAATACAATTTCAATAACACCACGTCCATACAAGCAATTCAGCAGAATAGGGTTGCATGAATCTAACCTCTCCATTAGAATATTATCCATAAAATCAATCACCTTCCCAAAATATCGACATTTTGTTGATATGGATTCTTCTGTTCCAGAAAGACTTACACAGCGGCCACCATAATTCATGTGATCAAAAGCTATGGATGCAAAAGTAGAAGCCACTGATTTCGAAGCAGGAGTAACATTCACCACATCATCACGTCGTCGTGAAGGTAGCAACATTACTTTTCCTAACTCTTGGAATAAATGGGTAATGTGAAATGAAAGTGATCTGACCATGTCACAACAAGAGGTATAATATGGTCTCTGCTTGTCAGATTCCTTCTTATTAGCAGTCCCAGAGGTATCATCCCCAGAATGCTGGACCTGACCACTAGAACTTGAGAGCATGTTAGAAGGCCCAACTGACATTGATCTATGTTGAGAACCAGTGGAACGGCCCAAATCTCGATACAGATTTATAAGATTAAAAAACTGAGATTCAATACTCCATCCCGGTGTTCTCCTTCTTAATAGTGGATCAAGAAACTGCCTGAAAGAATTGAATCTTTGCTCTTCAGTTTCACTTGCATCCCCTTCTGTCTGTTGTGAATTAGAAGAACAAATACCATCTTCATCATTCTCAGGCTTTCTATTTTCAAGTAGAGCAATTTGCCACAGAACTTCACGATGTACAAGCCCAATGTCTTCAAGAACATCCTTGCTCCCATTTCCAAATTCTGTAAGCAATGCAGTCACCCAACGATTGTCTTTTGATGTAGCAAGAAATAGAAGGAACTCAACCAGGAAAAGTGAAGAAAAGAAGCCACCATCAGATGTCATCCTAGGATCCAGCAACAAAGGTTCAGATGCTGCACGGAATCCCGCTAAAGCTTTCTTCAAGTGCTCCCTAAGGGAAGAACAGAAGGCCCGTGCCAGAGGAATGGAATGCTGTTGAGCAAACCCTTTAAATACCATGGTGCTATGTAAAGCAATAGACATGCCATCTGAGGATTGTGCAATAGTGGGGCGTAACAACAACTTCAATAAAGCTTCAATTCCTGATTTTTCCACAAACAACCTGCATGTCTCAGCATTTTCTATAGTCCTATGAACCAATACCATCAAATGAAAGACACATAGCTGAATAAACTGCTCATCACTTATCCCTTCTACAGCTGAATTTGATGTACCTACAATGCAACAGTGGCCTTCATTTTCTTTGTTTTTAGAATCTGTTTCCATTGCAGTGCTCTCTGATTTCCCAGAAAATCCTGTATTATTTCCATCCCCAAAGGATGCAATCTTATGGATGATTTCAATGATAATATCAACACCAGTGCTTCTCAGTGAAGACACATGACGTAGAAGTTCCTCCACAGCATTTGCCAAAGGAACAATAGCCTCATTCATGGCTAAAACATACTTCTTGCTAGTGAAAATGTCAACAAGGAACCGTAGTGATGAAGATTCTCTAACAGCCTCTAACCCTTTGGCATTAAGACAAATAGCCCCAAGACCATTTGGAATGCATGTCAAAGCCTTTGATGAAGGAAGTATGTTAGACCCAACTGACAATAAAAACGCATCAGGAAGACCCATTTCATGCAGAGCAGAAAAACATGTAGGATCTTTGTGGATAATTTCACTCATAACGGTAACAGCTGAATAATAAATATCACCTCCAAACTTATCTACATTCTGAAAAATCAAGCTGAGAGTTGAAGGTAATGAACTATCATGAGAATGTTGAGATCTGGTAGAGTTCGCAGGTGCATATGTTGCACAACCAAGCGCCTTAAGGGAGACCTTTATGAGCCTCTTCTGGGACTGCAATTGATCAGTATTATGTCTCAAGCTTTCACCAGTAAGCATCATGCTATCAGTTTCTCCAACCAAACCAATGACTCTGTGTACCTCTTTCTGTAATCTCTGAGCCAAAAGTTCAATGCCCCCCAATTCTCTAAACAATGATACAGATGAGCTGCTATAATCCATAAGCTTCTGAAGAGTTTTCACAGCAAAACAGACTAGATGAATATGTGTAGGATCAAAATCCTCCAGCAACGGCAAGAAAGTAGGCACCATACCAGAACCTCTAATATTATTTGCAGAGGTCGAGGTTGAAACCACATGGAGCAGATAGAACTGAAGAAGTGCTTCAACAAAGGCAAGGGATGATGGATCATTGGAACTCTTCAATGACAAAATAGCCCTTTGGAGCACATTCAGGAGTATCATGCGATTCCCACCAGCAAAAGTTAAACTAGATCCACTGAGTATCCGTGCTCGATGATGTGATGATGTACATGCAGCTAATTGAGCTCCTAAAGCAAGCATTGCAAGTGTTCTAATAGATCCAGATACAACTTCCTCTGATCGGACAATTCTAATCAATTCATTTGTATATTCAGGTTCATTAGCAAAAAAGGAGACAAGTTCATCCTGAGCATCACCGGACTGCACTAGAACAATGAAAGAAAGTAGGCAAATCCTGCTGTAGAGCCTGCATATTCTAGGAGACCGGAAGGCCCGAGCATATCTGATTCTAGTGAGCAAGGAAAACCTGAGCTCAGAAGGAATTTTATATTGTTCAATACACTGCTTCATCAATGACAGATCATCTTCTTTGCGCAGATGCAAATCTGGCATGTGTATAACTGTTGTGCCAGGGGAAACCGCCTCTGCACTTTGTTCTTTGCTCTGGGCACTGGAACCATGCAATTCAAAATAAAGGGTAGTACCTATGCGGTAATTTGATTGGTCATGACCAATCTTTTCAACATCAGAAGGAAACAAGCTCAGTGCTTCATCTTGGGCATTCTCATTTGCCATAACACAGGCATATAATCCCAGACCCTCCTCCTTGCTTCCCCAACCCTGAGCTAGAGACAAAAGATAGCTGTTAACCGAACCACAGCAAATCATCTTTGTACTTCCATGAAGCTTAGAGGGATTAATTTTTACAAGCGCAGAAAGAGTTTCCAATGCAGCAATAAGAATCTCAGGATCTGTCGATGCAAGTAAAAGCTTGAAATGCTGAAGAGGGACAGATAAAGATAAAATATCAGAATTAAAAGTTTAAAATATAAAAAAACAAAACCACTTGACTAAAATAAACAGGGGAAGGAATTAAGAAAAAAATATTAAATTACGACCAGCCATAGATAATACACAATTGACCAACTAACCTCTAAGCCGTCAAAGGAACTCTTGTTTGCACAGTTCTCTAAAATTATTTGCAACACTCGTAATATTTGCAGAATTGCGTGTTTTGGTAATGGGCTGTCATCTTCTAGATTATCTAACAAAGTCAAATCATTTCTACATGACAAATAAGTCTTGAAGTATGTATCAAAATGAAGCAACAATGGTCTCCAGTGATGAAAATTCCCCTGACGTAAAAAGGAAGGCTTAAGCACTGGGAAAATAATATAAATTACTCAATGCAACAGACTATCAGACTAAAATGGCAATACCTTATTGTACTCCCACCGGAAGCCAGAAAGCGGTATGGCAATATCTTGTAATGGACATTTGATAATCTTCTCAATGAATCCTTTGATCTTAGGAGGCTGAAACCAATCAACCACCAAAATAAAATGACATAACATGGACGTTGGGGAAGGAAATGAATGAACATGAGTAAAAATCTAATAACATGATAAATACAAAGCAGCATAAGAATACAAAATATGAGATGCAGTTGAAGCAAATATGCAAACATATTCAACTTCTTAAATTTGTCTGCAACAATCAGTGTTGACTGAGGAATAACAGAGTATTACTCATTTGTTTAGAAAAGGGAAATTGTCACCAAATAAAATAATATTACCAAAAGGAGTGAATGAAAATGGAGTAGCCACAATTTAAATGAAGAGCCCTGGTAATTGTCACTGTAAACAATGCATGCACAGAAAGAAGTACCAAAACCTAAAGCTGTTAAAAAGCCAGAAGCTGCTAGTTTTCCTTTATGAGTAACAGGGCTTGTTCACACTTCTGTATTCCGTATACAGGAAATTAAACTCATGCAACCTACCAAAACCTAAGATTACAGTACCACAACATGAAACCAGTATATTAGAATATCTACTTTAGTGAGAAAATAAGAGAAAGGACATGAAAATATGAGAAACTAAGAAAATGTGTAGAGAAGAGTAAACTGGGGTGTTCACTCTCAAATTTGGACATTTAATATTCTGAAAGAACACGGTGATGGGATCTCTTGGTGATAACTGTCTAACTACCTCTTAAGTCTGTTAGTATTCTAAGAGAAACTCTAACATAAACTGTGAATACAAAACCATATTATGCTTCAGTGATAAAATGAAGAGAATGCAACAAAATATAAGAAGCTAAAAAATAAGAGTAAAAACTAGAGAGTTCTCTAGATTCTGGATAAACTCCGTAGTCCATAATGAGTTCCTACACTATAATTGTCTAACTACCTAGTTAGTAAAGAAACTATGACTGCACTACATTCTACTACTCGTGTAGTAACCTCTAGCAGTTTTAAGTACCTGAAATGCAAATAAACTAGGCTAAAAATAGAATGGGCAGTAAATAATAATAAAATATCAATTGTTTAATCAACTAGGCTAATGATAGAATGGGTAGTAAATGACTGGTGAAATCAGCAACTAGGGTAAACCAAACAGTTTAATATACTCAAATCTTGAGATAAGAAATTAGTAAAAATAGCATTATCTTAACTATATATTATTTAGTTCAGTGATGAATACATCAACTTATAAATTTAAATCACAGTAACTAACTATGCTTCATTTGTCAATATTTTACATATAATTTCAAAAAATCACATACAACATCAAAAATCAAAACAAATTCAAAAGTGACTTGCTTATTATAAATTTTCTAGTTAGTGGTAAATAGTTTTGAGACAAATCCCAATTCCGTCAATATAAGACTATAATGAAGTAGTTCCTTTTGCCTTTCAAACCCAGTAAACTTACTGACAAACAATATAAACTACAGAAACAATAATGCAGCAACGGATGAACTCTGCATCAAAGATTATTGATTTAATCTCACATAGCACTATTTCTCCTGGCTTTATACCAATTTGAAAAAAATAAATAAATAAACCCAATAACATGCTTTGCTAATTAAATCAAATAAATCACTACCAGTTATAGACCCAGTTTAGCAAGAAAAAAAGCTCGTCAGGGTTAACTAAAGATAAAATTGCATCTTGTGGTTGAAGCAAAGAAAAGATCAATTTTTTCCTAAGAGTTGACACAGTTAAAAGAAAAAACCTTCCAATCATAAATACAAGCAACACAGAAAAATTTCAATCAACAAACACAGGTACAATGCATGTACCAGGTTATCTCAATTACTAAATATGATAAACTAAATGCATGTTTCTCTAATTTCCCTTCTACATAAAACCATATTCAATACTTTCTTCACAAAACAATACTCATAATAACATGCATAGAAAAGAAAACAAACTTCTATCCTTGAAAGTGCAAAATTCATAAAGAAGCTAAATTTTTTTTCATCACATTATATATCAATGTCAACAAGCAATAAGAATCCCGACTATGGGTTTACCCCATTAAACCCTATTACCAAACAACAAAACGGTGCGTATTAGAGAGAAATAAAGCACAAACAAAAACCACACTCACAGGCTCAGTGTCCAACTTAACAGAAGGACCAATTGCACTCTCGTTGGAGAGCAGCTGGCGCAGCCTCGAAGGCCAACTCGATCTTAGGGTTGTCATCTCACCTCAACAGTACACTGAACAACCACCTAAAAAACCAAACCAAAAGCAAAACCAAATCACAATCCTCCCAACGAAACACAATCAAAAATAAAAAGTCCGAAAAACAGATTAGGTATATATAACAATCCGCGATTGCGCCAAAGCTATTAGCAAATACCAAATCAACAATTTGCATGAAAAAGCAGATCAAGTTGGTATCCCTAAACAAAAACGGAGTTAGAGAGAGTGGTAAGGTACCTGAGAGATGAGAGAGAAAGGAGACAGGTGCAAACACATCCGAAGAAGTGCTATAAAAGAGAAGGGAAGCGATAAGAAGAAGAAGCGAAACCCCAATCAGAGAAAGAGAGAGAGAAAGAGATGAGGATGGTTGGTTTTGTGTCTGAGCAGTGAGAAGAAATTTGATTTACTTTCAACACAATTTTTTTGTGCCCTCTGAGGTAACGAAGAGTGTTATATAGACTCTGAGGAGGACTGAGGCTGGTTCAGTCCTTCGTTTCCTTACACTATGGGTCTTCTAAACGCGCCTTTTTTCATTTCCCCTTTTGCCCCTAGGTTTATTGGTGTGTTTCCTTTGTTTGTTGACTTTTACCTTTGAACTATCACATTTTTTAAATATAAAAAATAAATGCTATTCAAAATCATTTTTGTTTGATGTTTTACTTGATTTGATGTCACATTAAACAAACAAAAAATTTAGTTATAGACAGTGTGATTCTGAGTAAGATGATTTGTGAAAAAAAAAAAGTAAATGCATTACTTATTTGGTTCTTGAGATGTATTAGAATATGATATGATGGATGGTAAGAATTTTTTTTTTTTTTCTGATGATGTAAATTGTTTGCTGGTTTAATAAGATATTATCACCTTATCTTATTATTTATTGCATTTTATTAGTAAAGATATTTTTGTGAGGACGATATTTTTATTGGGGAGGTGAGTAAGTAAAATAGAATACAATATAGTTGTAATATTTAAGAATTGTTGTAACGGTATAACAATTTATTTGATTGAGTTTGTTGATATTTTTAGTTAGTTTTAATATAAGGT
>Ga0123340_1002183_pt1 | contig 17430 bp, 5 predicted proteins | sample SirMexnodulemix_FD_89961 | JGI IMG/M metagenome (GOLD analysis project Ga0123340, IMG submission 89961) | Root nodule microbial communities of legume samples collected from Mexico - Siratro Mexico nodule mix | ecosystem: Host-associated > Plants > Roots > Nodule | place: Mexico: Nepantla... | reverse complement strand
TATATATATATATATTCATAAATAGAGAGATTATATTAGTTCAAAACATTCTTATTTTGGTCAAGCGTTGTTCTTGCATATCTTGAAATGAATTCACTTAAAACCTTGTTAATCCTTTAATTTTGATTTGAAATTATTTAATTAACATTTAATTAAGATTAAATAAATGAAAATGAATCAAAATCAAGCTTGGAAAAGCCTTACCTGGTTCAACATGGATCGTCTAATGCAAAAGAGAAAACTAGACCATGTAATGCTTTGTTGACTGTTTAATGATTTGTTGACCAACTAAAGCAGGTTTGACCAACTAATAAGGATATACCTTTTAATGTAGCTTTGATAGTCTAATGAGGTGTTGACTAGAGTTGACCAACTAAGGCAAAGTTAACCGTTTAATCTAGCATTGATTATATAACATTGTTTTGAACGTTTAATGACCAAAACTGTACATTTTCTATGCAAAATCTAGATTTATTAAATTCCAAATAATGACCTAGAATATTGTTATCATCAAAACCAAAACTAGATCATTAGATGATCTAATGGGCCTTTGGATCGTCTAACATGACTAGATTGTCTAATGAGTGCTAAATCATCTAATGGAATAATAAATATATGTTGAGCCATACCACTTAGTTGATATCCAAGATGAACCCAAATAAGTATATCTTTGAAAACCTCTCCCTCATAGGCAAGAGAGCTCAATGGCAGATGTTACTATCAGAATATGTCACCCAAAAAGTCTTCAAGGGTAGTGCCTTGGTTAGGTATTTGACTCATCAACCCATCGAAGATTACCAGCCCATGCAACCTAATTTTCCTATTGAAGATATTTTGGCCCTTTCTAATGTGATTGCAAATTATTTTTATGAGAATAAATGGAAATTGTTTTTTTATGGAGCTTTTAACGCATTAGGGAGTGAAACAAATGCAATGATCACATTTTCGGAAAATCAATACGTAAAAATGACGACAAGGTTGTGTTTCAATTGTACCAATAACTTCGTAGAATATGAAGCTTACATTATAGGTATTTGGGCAACCATTGAATCCAAAGCTAAAGTTTTAGATGTATATGGTGATTCAGCATCCGTTATCCACCAATCAAGAGGAAAATGCGAAACTAGAGACTGAAAATTGATTCCTTGTTAGGCATAATTTTAATACTATTGTATTCCATCATATTCCACGAGATGATAATAAACTCGTTGATGCTTTGGCTACCTTATCATCAATGTTTGAGCTAAATCAAGATGAAGAGTTATTATTGATTAAAATGGAGAGTCATACGCAATAGTACCATTTCATTAAGGAAGAGTCTAATGGCAAGCCTTGGTATTTTGATATCACGCATTACCTCAAAGATAAAAAATTTCATGAGTCCACTTTTTAAATGACAAGAGGATGTTAAGAAGACTAACATAAAGTTTCATATTGAATAGGTGCAAAAGAAATCATGATATGGTACTCCTCAAATCATTAATGCAAAGGAGGCAGAACAAATACTAAGGAAACTTCATGAGGGGTCTTTTGGAACTCATATGAATGGATATGACATGACTATAAAGATCTTGAGTGTCGATTACTTCTGGTTAACTATAGAGAATGATTGTTGCATCTATACGAGAAAGTTTCATAAATCTTAAGCATATACACATGTTTTGGTTCAAAGTTTTTTCTTAAAGTATTTTAAGACAATCTAAATAGAAGTTGCCATTTCTCATGGGAGATCTTTCCTATTTATAATTCTTCTCCCTAAAACTCAATGACCTTATTCAAGTACTGGGTATCAAATTTCTCTTTATTCAAGTAATAAATACTAAATTGAGTATTCAAATACCTAATACCGAAAACATCAAGCTCCAAAATTCATGGTATCAATTTTTATTATTCTTTTTAGAATACATTTGCTTATTTCGCAAATTAGTGACACATCATTGTTAAATGGGTGATTAAGATACTCACCTAAATATTGACACATCATATCACCTAAGAGGCAACTCCATTCCTTAGTTTATATATCCTTGAGTCATGTTTTTACACATCACTGTCTAATGGACAATCGATGTAGTTACCCAATAATCGACCTCTGATGTCGTCCAACGAGTGATCCCTATATTCTTAAGGCTTTTTTTCGCTTAGATAACAATCTTCACCAGTCTCACGTACAATTATTTTGAACAAACTCATCCCTCTGGTGAACTCTACAAAATGACAACCTTATATGCCACACCATATGTGTTTAACTAAAAGAACCCCAAGTTCAAGACAATTCACAAATGTAAATGCGTCACCAATGCCCTTGAATATAAGGATACCGTGCCCTTTCTTGATATGGACAATAAATGTTACTGAAATTATGAAACTAAAAGTGTCAAATGCATGCTGCTTCATTTTACTCACAATCATTTTACTCACAATTGATTATTTTACCAAATAAGTAGAAGTTGTCTCTTATACCAATGTAATAAGAAAAATGATGATAAAATTTAGGTTTTAAGATTACGATAAAATTCATAAAGAGTTAATTTTCAGGTATAAATTGCTCCACAAGATTATCATAAGAATGCAATTAATTTGAATAATAAGATAATGAAAGAAATGTTTGATGACTTCAAAAATTTAATATTATAATTTTTTTATCGTTCAAAAATAAAAATTATAAAATATTTTAAAATATTCTCAAATGTAAATATTGATACAAAATACTTCCAATTCCTTTAGGTATAATTTGAAAATATATTCTGAAAACCTGGCCAAGATAATAAAAGTTTATAATAAATAAGAAAATAAACAAAAAGAGCCCTACTCTTTTTATGACAAGATATGCGCCATTAGAAATAACAAATGTATTTTTCATAGAAACTTATTTTTTTCTTCAACATTTGTGTATTAATTTTACTAATTTCTTATGGTAACAGTCACAATATATAATGACTTCTATTTCATGAATTTTATATTACCAATAAAAATAAAAATATTAAAAACATTATAAAGATTGACAAAAATATTTCCCTATGCTTCTTTGTATAGTATAATTTGAAAATATAATTTAAAAATTTGGTAAAGATTGTAAAAATCTATAACGATAATAAAAAGACTATAAATATAATAAACGAATATATTTTATACATCACTTTTTATTTTCAATAAAAGGCGAAATTTTTCAATAAAAATACAAAATAAATAAACAGAAGGAGCCATACTTTATACAACAAGATATGCATCGGGAATAACAAATATATTTACATTAAAACTTTTACATTTATTTTCTTCAACATTTGCCTGTTAATTTTACTAATTTCTCATTCTATCAGTCACAATTTATAATGACTTCTACTTCAGGAATTTTATATTGCCTTAAAAAAATAAACGCAATTTATTATTCTATTCGATTGATTTAAGAAGATGTTTCAAAAAGTCGCACAGATGTGGAGGGAAACTAAAGAAAATCCCAATCCGCACATACGCTACAAAACAAAATCTGGCCGTTGAAACCTATCTATCAACGTTTCATAATTGTCCAATTTCCAGTCCACGGATCGCAAAGATGAACCGTGGATCAATTCTTCATCCAACGACGGAGATCAAAACTCAAAACTTGAAGCTCCTTCAATAAATACCTATACCTCCCCGTGAAAAATCATTCCAATTCAAAAACAAAAACCCTAAACCCTAGATTTTCAAATTCGATCGAAATCGTTCTGTGAAGTCTGTTCTTCCAATTCAAAGTAGAAGAAAACCCTGAGAAAATGTCTGGTCGTGGCAAGGGCGGAAAGGGATTGGGCAAGGGAGGTGCGAAGAGGCACAGGAAAGTGCTTCGCGACAACATTCAGGGCATAACGAAACCGGCAATTCGGCGATTGGCGAGAAGAGGTGGTGTGAAGAGGATCAGTGGATTGATCTACGAGGAGACGAGGGGAGTGCTGAAGATATTCTTGGAGAACGTGATTCGTGACGCTGTGACCTATACCGAGCACGCCAGGAGGAAGACGGTTACGGCCATGGATGTGGTGTATGCGTTGAAGAGGCAGGGAAGGACCCTCTATGGTTTTGGAGGCTGATCCAATCCTTTGTGGATTCCATTTTCTTTTGAATTGTATTGTGACATAAGAAATACATGCTTTTTTGGGAATCCTTAACGTACTAGGTTGTTGGATTCTTCTCTATAGAATGAAAAATGAAGCACATCAATTGAGTGAAATGTAGTAATTTTTTAGGGTTTAATTTTTTTTTTTCACTGTGTTTTTTGGTACTATTTTGTGTAGATTATATTAAGATAATATATGTGATGATAACATTAAATGCTGATCTATTTTGTTTTAAAATATTATTAACTTAAGGTTTTAATAAATATTAGTTTTAAAATTCAACTAGTTTAATTTTATTAAATTAGTTGATTTAAAGAAATTAAATCTAGTTTTAGTATATTGAGTTATACCTTTTCGAAAGATGTATGAAGATTTCTTTGTTTGATGAATGCGTGAGTGACATTTTTGCCATTGACTCTCTCCAGGTGTGAAGTTTAGAATTCTTATTAATAATACGAGAAAGATTTGATTCGACAAAGTCTTTATTCAAGTGTGTTTTGAAAGGAAGATGTTTTGGGGTAGGTTATAGCTTCTATTCAATTTTTTATTTATTTATTTATTTTTTATAGATTTTTGGGTGTTAAGATCATGGAGAGCTTTGAAGGGGTGGGAACATAGTTGAACTAATGCACTATCACAAAATTCATTTTGATACATCAACCAAGTTAACTTTACGAGAAAGTTGTTAAGAGAGATGTTTTTCGTTGACTTGAACAGCTAGTAAAAATTGAATAAAGTAACTTATTTGTCTAAGGGGATGCACCGAAGAAATGGTAACAAACATAAATGTTATCATTTTGACTTTTGGTTCCTGTCAATTTTGGTGTTATGATCCTAGGGCTGATTTAAACACAATATGTATTGGATCTTCTTACGTGAACGGGAGGAGTGTTTCTTTTTACACATTGCACGATACTTTAGCTAAAATGGAGATCTCTAAATTGTAATCAATTTTAGATGGTCGTGTCCTAGTTATGAAATTCAAGTTTAACGGAATATCAATTGACTTCTTTTATATTAGTATTTCTTGCTTAAATACTTGTTATATTTGATGTCTCTCTTCAATGCAATGTTGACAACCTTATGGTGCGAAGTTTAGTTGTAGAGTTGCAGATCAAATTCTAAAATTCATTTTTAATGTTAAAGAACTTTTACACAACACTTGGTTGCTTGGAATTTTGGGTCAAAAGGCGAGGCATTTATTTCAATGTGTTAAGTTTGGTTGGTTGTGTTAACTTGACATTTAGCTTGAGTATACGAGTTGTATCTAAATGTAGTTTTAAGTATGTTTTTTAATTCTTTAAGGTGTATATATATAGTCGTCCTAGCTAACTGGTGTTAATGTTCAGTCCTTATTTTACTTTTTGGGGTTGCCTTAGCTCTTGCCACTAGCTTAGCCAAATTAATAAAACATTGGCTACTACCAACATTGTTAATGGCTTGGTCGGATTGATAAAATACTAACTATGATATGGCTCTATTGACTTTGTTGGATTAATAAAATGTTGACTATGATTAGTCTAGAGATTAAGGGGTTGTATATTGTCATAAATCAATTAATAACCCATGATCGAGTTTGAGTTATTGGATATTCAGAATGGACCAGCCATACGGTATGTACTATTAGTTAACCTGATATTATATTAAAAGAGAATGTAAGAGATTCAATAAAACTAACCACTAAAATAAAGGTATATTTGTTTGTGATATTTTAAATCAGCTGGGGAAGATTAAACAATATTATTTAAGATTCTGAAGATTGTTAGAAATCTAAGTGAGTCTAAGTCCTATATTGATTAGAAGTGAGAAAGTTGGATAACATATAAGGAAAAAGACTCACAAACCCATTATCTTAGGTTTTAGCTCAAGTCTCTTTGTTATAAAATTTTCTGCAGGAATATTTAATTAAATATCATGAAAGTGTGGTTCATGTAATTAATAGAACTAGCTCTAATAAAAGAAGAGTTAATGTGATAATCATTATTCTTTAAAATGTTAGTAGAATTAGTGGAGATTTTATTTTAAATTATATAATAAATTCTCTCCCATCTTCTTTTAAATAAATAAATAAATAAATAAAAATAAGGAAATTGATGTAACTTCTTTATCAAAGTTAAAAAGGAAGTTATCATCAATTTTAAATGTATGTTTAGAAAGAAAGGAAGGGGAAAAACAAAAGAATTCAAGAAAGATCATTAAGTCATTAACGAACACAAATCTTATTGTGTTTTCTTCTTTGTTTGTGTGATAATCATAAATTCAACAACATAAAGCTCTGATATCACATGTAAAAACCAAAATTGTCTACAACAAGACTCAAACATGCTATTTTCCACTCTAGAGTAGCATGTCTTATCCATCAGGGGACACGAACTTGTTTGAAATTGTGTTACAAATTAAACTTTTAAATTTCGCATTCATTGGCTTTTATGAAATAATTTGATTTTGTTTGGATTAATGTACAAGTGATTTGTTACTCACCAAAATGATCAAATCTGATTTTAATTACTCATTGAATAGATGCTAAATGATAGTTATTTATATATAGTATATATTAAAGTTCATTATTATAAGACATTTAAGAATCACCCAAAGGTTGATTAGTGGTTCTTATAATGATTGATTACGATAGGTGGAAATGTAAATGAACTACTAGTTTTATTCTATACAAAGATAGTAAATTTTTCTACTTAGTGCATATATCATTACTTCATGTTATTGTATGTTGATGTATCACTCAAAGAAGAATATTAATATACATTGAAAGTTTAGTTAGTAGTTATATAAATCTATTTTACATATTTTTATACCCAAAGCATTAATGTATGGTTTTGTATAAAATTTTGCAGTTTCCATTAATTTGTATGGTGTAGGAAATGATATTGTGAAGTTCAATGGGCTGAATTATCATGAGTGGTCTAAACAAATATGTTTCCATTTAGGATTTATGGACTTAGACCTCACATTAATAATGGATGAAAATCCCACAACCATTACTCATACTAGTTTAGAAGAGGATAAATTTCTTTATCATGCATAGGATAAGTATATTTGGTTGAGTGTGAGCTTGATGAAGATAACATTGAATGAAAATGTAAAGCCATCTATGCCTAAGACCGAAGATGCTAAGGATTTCATGAAGAAAATTAAGGAATATTCCTAATCAGACATTAATAACAAGTCTATTGTGTCAACACTCAATTTCGTCCGAATAATTTTGAAATTAAAAAAAATAATAATAAATTTAAATGTGTGACTACGATAAAAAATAAGAATCAAAGTAAGAAATGTACAAAAAATAATAAAATAAAAAATAAAATAAAATAATAACAAGAAAATAGTCGTTTCAAAACGGCTCCTCCCTACTCTCCCTATTTTCCCTCACATAAGCTCCCACGTTCATAGAAAATTCTCAACTCATAACTTGACTCAGTCACAAAAGTCACCAACTAAAATAACTACCCTACTCTCTCACGTGGACAATACACGGTTCCTTTTCCCATCTTCCTCTAAAGCCAAGTATCTACTAATTTTTCCGTTTCGCATTCTCTCACTCACACTCCCACGTCCACGATACACAAGATAGACACAGTAAAAACTAAAAAAGCTAAGGAGTTGCAGGTATGTTTCTTAACGTTGAATGTTGTTTCTATCATATGTATGTCATGATTTCAAATCAATAACAAGCAAAATGAGTAAAAGAAAAAACAAAGAAAGAGCTTGTGAGTTTAGCATAGTCTACTACCGCCATGCCTAGCCATGCACCTCCATTACACCATAACCCATGCACACCAGTTCTGAAACCTTGCCGTCGCCACGACCTCGCCTACCTTGCCAAGTCATGCCATGCATAGGCCTTCACTACGTCCCCCATGCACTACATTGATAATGGCATTCACATGTAACATTTTTTTGTTAAAACGATTTGTCAATAAAAATAATTATGACAATTTTAATTAACATTATTTACGTGAAAAAAAATGTTGCTTTATAAAAGTTGTTATATGGCAGATGCTGTAGCAGTTCACACAAAAGTGCCATTTTATATTTTGTAGCGCCCATATCTATGGCGGTATATGGAAACGCCACACACGTATAAAGTGACATTTATAATCGACGCTGTATACAAAAAAAATGCTACCACATACATGATTTTTTATAGTGTAACATCAAAGATGAATAAAACTGGCAGGCTCCAAAAATAGTTGGAAGAACAAGTAAACACAAATAGGAATTTAAACAAGAGAAGAACAAGTGAAAGAGTCAAATAATGGAGGAGACTTGAGAAGTTGGAAGTAAACTAGTACCATTTGAAGATGAAGAGGATTTCTTCATTTCATTACAAGCTCTATTTAAAATCACTACCTTGCTCTCAAGAGTTTAAGATAAGAGTTAAAAGTATAATATTACTTTTACATATGCTCAAATTTCGTATATCTCCAAAGTTCTCTTACAAGTAATAGAGATGTTTATTTATAATACAAGCTCTCCAAATTCCAATGTTAAAACCTACTAAAATGAGCCTAAATCTAGATACTTCTAAGATATGGACAAAATTTGAAAAGAACAAAAAAAGAAAAATTCAAATTTTTAAAGTTTGTAGATCTAAATTAGGGTCAAGGTCAATTTCATGTTTTTTTTTTATTATTTTTATGTTGGTGTTACATTCTCCATGTTTTCTCTCATTAACCTTACCTTGTTTCCCTTTGTTTTCGGCCAAAAAGTAGAAGCCATGGAACATGCTTGGATTCACTTTCTTTGCTTAATTGTAGCACATACTTTCCTTGTCTCCCCTTTGCACCCCAAATCTCTATTTGCACTCTTTCTCTTGGTCACACCACCTAATCGCATCTGGGTTTGGAAAGGCCCCACTAAGTCCTATTCTAAACATTACTAATTCCATCTACAAGATATGGAGCTATTTTTTCTGGATTACAAAATTGTTATGCAGTACGACATGTGAAAAAGTGTATTGGGCAAGGAGGAAACGAAGATATGAAAGCAGTGATATGTAGGACTCAAGGAGGGATGTCTGATGCAATGATCATGTTGATGTAAGGACAATTTTCAATGTGTTACTAGTCCCATCAAATCCAGTAGTTGCGTGTAACATGTATAGTGACGGATTTTTAAGAAATATTTTGTATTAAAAAAATTATAAAATTTTTGAGGATGTTAAATATATAAAATATATTAAAACTAAACAATTACTTTTATTTATATATTAATTTATATATATGAAAAGAATTGGGAGACAAATACCCTCAACCCAAAAAGCTCCACCTCTGAGTATGCACAGGAGGGATTATACTGAGTTTTTCAGATGTGCTTATTAAGCGTTTGTGTCTTTTTACCGACAATTCATAACCATCTTCTTTATTTATATTTTGATGTTTTCTTTGTTTTCACACGGGTTGAGCAATTATGCGTGCTTTTTATTTTTTTATCTGTACTTATTTTTCCGACAAAAAAATATATTTATTCATATTGTTTAATAATTTAAAAAGCAGAAATTCAACTATTAAAAAATATTATTTAACATGTTATGAGTTAATAAATAATTGCTAATAAATTCATAGAGCTTACATGCCATTTAAACAGATAAATCTAATTAAATGAAGTGCCAACATGTATCCCGTATTATTGGACAGTGACGAAAAATAACAATAATTGGAAGACATGCTATTTAATTAATAACAGTTGACCAAAGGAATAAGATGGTTACAACATATATGAATCAAATTCAATACATTGAATTGAAAAAGATATTCTCAAAATATAGGCATTGCAAATACAATCATATGATAAAAAAAAATTTCTAAAATGAAACATTGTTTAAAGTCAAAACCGATAAGTACAAGAATGTAAAAAGCCCTCATTTTACACACACTATCACGTCATGTGGAGTGAACAATTAATGTGCTTTTAAACCATAAAAAATTGTACCTGAAACCAAGTCAAATACTCAACATGCTTCCTTGGTACAATATTTTCTAAGATTGGACATAAAATTATAATAACTATGAGTATTATTTAACAGGTGTCTATGAAAATTTATGCTGATGTTGCTAACATGAAGTGGACAAGAGTTTTCTGTTACATAATAAGTATAAACTGGTAAACTTTCAGTTATACTGTCCACCTTTTTGATTTATCGTGATATTGAAGTTACTTGTACACTTGGTCATCGACCCAGAAGCTGACAATGTTCAAAGATTCAAGCATAAAGCACATGATCTCATGAACTTGCAATAGTTGCTTATAATAAAAGAATAGATGAGTCAACAACAAATACATAAGATAAGATGGCTACGTCAAAGAACAAGTGTCCAAAATGTTTGAAGAAGTTTTGTTATCGTAAAATTCTTTATCAATAGAGACATACAAAAAGGCTTGAAGAACAAAATTTTAAATAATCACATTTGGAGTAAAAATTATAAGAACAAAGGCACACAATTTAAGATTAAGTGTTCATGATTAAGAAAAAAAAATACTTAATTTTTTTTTATTTAAAAACGTACCAGTTCAAGTAGTATAATTTGAATCTGAATTGTCTACACGCCATGATATAATTGATGAACCTTGCAATAATCATCATGCAACAATTGTTGTGTTAGGAATTAAGCTTTGATTATGAGTTTGCTTACTTGGTATATGTCATAGGACTATTGATATGTAATCTTTTATTTTGAAAATGACCAATATTGGATCGAACATTTATATGTTGCTTAATTTTGTTTGTTGTTTTTAGCTAAATGCAAAGTATTATACAATTTTGACATATGGTTGAAAGTTTCATATATTTTGTATTCTTTATCTTGTATAATTTGTAATCACATTTTATCCATCATTTTTGTTTTCATTGGTTTGTAATTTTAGATTTTTTTGGAAGTTTAAAAGCTTAAGTGTAGGTTATTTGATGAACACATCTTATGAACTCTTAGCATAGTTAATTGAATTCTTTACCATTGTAGGACCAATTAACTTTAGAAGAGGGTTGAATGAAGCCTGAGCTCAAATCTTTGCAAACAAAACTACAAAGAAAGATTGTCAATATAAAAATAGATAAGCACAAATAAAGCAATTTCATACCACTTAACCATAATTTCTTAAGATACTTCTAGTTCTCTTTTGAACAAATTGTTCAAGAGGTTTCACTATTCTGTACATATTTATGACGAGTACACAAATCTCTCAAAATTACAACTAGCACACAAATCTTTCTAGGTTACAATGAGTACATAAACCTCCCTAAGTTACATCACTCTCAATCTTCCTCTGAAATCAAGATCACTCAAGATTGAAAGAAACATTCTCAAAAGAGATAACAGTGAAATAAACACTCTCAAAAGAGAGAACAATGAAAACTCGTATTTCACACTTGTAACAAATTACAAGAGTTTTTCACACAGACCTAATTGTTTAGATGCTCTACAATAACAAATATAGCATTAAACACTCAAAACTAGAGTAGACGTTATCTTTAGTAGATGAATAGTAGACACTTATATCAATCAAATCCAATTAACATGAATTTCATATTTTGTGAAAATAGAGCATGCACAAACCAATATCAAAACTATGTAAAACATTTCCATTTGAAATATTTTCAAAACAATTTTATATCATAAACCTTTAATTAAAAAAAATATTTATCTATTAAGATGCAAAGAAATCACATTTTAGACACATAAATATTATATATAAGTGAGATGAAATTAAAATGATTTATTGATTGAAATCAATATCAAAGAATTTTTTAGTTATGAGATAATGTGTTTCTTTCAATTTAAATTTGATTCATTCAATTAAAACTTTCTTAATCCTCTATTATTGATACAAAAATATTTAACTAAAGGTAGGACGAAGTTAATCTAGTGAAAAACAAATCAAACGAAGTAATCATGATTATATCATTTAAAGAAAATTTTAGACTATTTAATCTGACCGTTTAATGGTTTAACAATCACTTCTTAAGTGCATAAATGTTCATTCTTAACTTAGTCAAAAATGACCTTGATTACATATATTTGTATATATTTGTAATAATATTGATTAATCTTATTTGTGTATAGGTGGATGAAAACATAAATTTGGGCAAAAATAATTTAAATCATCACAAGCAAATCATAATTTTCTTAGCTAATCATCAAAAGTTGCAAACAACATCACTAACTACCATTTATCTCAAAATGTAGTGAAATCACTCGAGCAATGACTAATTTAACAACCAATGGAGCAATGACTAATTTAACAACCAATCTCATTAGTGAATCCCATTTTGTTGTGCAAATTTACACAAGCTTGGAAAAGTAGGCAAGTCAATAATAAACTCAAAATTGATTGGGCTTTCTCCATGAGCCTAATACTATTGTAGTATTGAACATTATATATAAATATTTATATAATCACTTTAGATGATAGTTTTAGTTAGTGAATATAGATTTCATTTTCTTTAAGATACTTTTTACATTTTGTCTTTTCGAATTCTACATTTCTCTATAGTTTCTATTGTTGTTTACAAGTTTTCTTTTACATTTGCAGCATATTTTGATTTATAAATTTAATTTAATTCTTCTTACTTTTCAATTTCTAATTTGTTCATGGTTATCCTTTATGTCTTTACTTTTCAATCAAGCAATTTAATTTTCTGCACTTTATTACTTTGTTTATTGCTTTTCAGACTTCTAGGTTAGCTGTTTTATTTGATTCTCGATTTGATGGTTGAGATTTGATTTTTTATTATTCTAAATGTTCATATTTCAATGTTGTTGAAGTGTAATTGATTTTGTTTGGTGAAACTCTTTCAATTACATATTGACTTGAATTTAAGATTACACATTTTTCTTCATTAATGAATTCACAACTCTAATTTGAATTGAATATGACAAATAAACTCTTATGAGCTATTTGGAATTTGAATGTTTAGTAATTAATACAAGTACTATTTTGTGGTTAGAAATAGAACTAAAATTTAATGATGTACAATAAAATAAGGGGGAAATTAAAGAATTAAACTTTGATATAGATTTTAAAACTATACTTTAAAATAAACACTTATTGTAGAAGAATAGACAAGTCAACCATGGACGCATGAAGTGAAAGACGATTGCATCAAGAACTAATGCCGAAATGGTTAAGAGAAGCTTTACTCAATAAAAGACTTTATCAACAGACACATACGAAAGAACTTCAAGAACAAAAGTTGAAGTAACAACATATGGAGTAAACTTCATAATAACAAATGCACAAGACACAAGTAAAGATTATAATAATAGCATACACATATATCGTAAGATGCTAAATCAATAAGCAAATTGTTTGATCGAACGCTTACCACTAGGCTAAAGGTGTACTTCTTTCTACTTAAGAGTGTAACAACCCAAGCATTAGGATTTGATTGTGACTTGTCCTGCTTGACAGGACAATTGATGTCACTTGTAACAATCTTCCCCTTAACAATTGTCTTATTAGAAATCAAACTCTTCGATTGTAACTCAATCCACCTGACCTACACCACAGGACAATTGTGCAACCTACAACAATCTCCCTCTACACAACTGTCTTTATAATAATTAAATTGGTAACCTTGACTATGATATCAATTGTTGGTTCAAACACTTACTACTAGTCAAAATTTATAGTTGATAATCAAAGTGTAACTCTTTCTACTTAAGAGTGTAGCAACCCAAGTGTCACAATTAAATTGTAACTTGACTCACCTAGTCTATACCACAAGATAATTGATGCCACCTACAACATAAAGGAGTGAGCAAAATCAAGAACAACAAAGGACTTATCCTTACACATAATACATATGTTCCCAACACAAGACATATTGTTGTAGTATGATTTAAAGCCTTATAAAAAATAAGATGTTATTTTGGGCATGAATTGATTAGTATTTGATAGATTTATGATAAATTGTTGTGAAAAAGTCATAGAGTTTCTTATAGGATTTTCCCTGTCTTGATAGTCTCTTCCATCCTTGTGGTGTAGTTCTATATAGGTTTCTTAAAGTATCAGAGGGAGAATTTTTCTTCTAATTTTTTACTTAAACTTAGAGATACAAACAAAATAGAAATTATCCCTATCATTAGAGATTTTTACGGTGCATTTTCCAAACAAAAGAACTATCTGGGCTTCAGAAATATCTATTATACCTTATAATATGTCCCCTTTAGAATTCAAGAAGTTAAAGAAGTAGCTAGAAGAGTTATTAGATAAACAATTCATGTTTCATTATGAGGAACACATATTCTCTTAGTGAAAAGAAAATGGTAGCATGAGGTTAATTATGTATAGATTATAGGTTGTTAAATAAGGTACCAATTAAGAAAAAAATACTCACTCCTTAATATATAAACTTGTTGAATCAACGTATATGAGCTTTAAGTTATTTTTTTTAAAAATAGACCTTAGGTCAGGATATTATCAAATTATGATAAAAATTGAAGATATCCAAAATCTGCATTTAGTATTAGGTGTCGAAATCATGACTATTTAGTTATGTCTTTTGGTTTGACTAATGCTCTTATGATGTTTATGGATTACATGAACAAGATTTTTAAGTTATTATTAGACAAATATATTGTGGTATCTATAAATGACATCCTAATCTACTAAAAAGGAACCTTACAAAAATATGAGAAATATCTTAGAATTGTTTTACATTTTCCAAGAGAGGAGAAATTATTTATAAAACCTAACAGTGAATTTTGATTAAAGGAAGTGAAATTCTTAGATCGTGTCATGTTCCAATAAGGAGTGTCTTTAGACCCAAATAAGTGATTGGTGGATTGGAATAAGAGAGACCTAAAACAATCATACAAGGAATTTCTTGGGTTCAATGTGTTATAGAAAAGTTATTAGTGGTTTTTTTAATTAGCTTTACCATTGACTAGGCTCACTAGGAAACATCAATGTTGTGGTTGATGCACTGAGTAGAAAATCCCTTGACTCTATGTCAGTTTAAGAACATTTGTTGTTAGAATAAAGTAGAAATCTAAACCCCAAGTTCACTAGGAAGGTCCTACCTAAATTAAGCTTGCACAAAATAGTAGCCTTTAATACCTTGAGGGACCAAGTTAAGGAAGAATAAAAGGTAAACTAAGACCTCCAAAAGCACTAGGAGAAGTTTGTTTAGATGAAAACCAAGATGAAAACTTAACCTCCAAGGGAAGGTTGTGTGTTCTCAATAATGACGATCACAAATGAAAAAATTTAGAAGACATATAGGAGTAGTTTTTTTATACATCATGGTGCAACTAAAATATGTACCAATATGTAAAGAAAATGTTTCGACGGCCAAATATGAAGAAAGAGATATATGAGTTCATAAGAAAGTGCCATGTGTGCCAATAAGTTAAGATAGAACACCGAAATTATTGGCTTGTTGCAACCACTTAAAATCCTCAAGTAGAAGTGCGAGAATATTACAATGAATTTTGTTAGTTTCCATGCCAATAAACTGATTTTGATGCTATTCGGGTGATAGTTGATAGACTAATAAAATCTAACCACCTTTTACCCATTATGATTACCTAACATTTGAAGAAACTGACTTAATTATATATTGGGAGATGGTCTGTTTGCATGGGGTGCTAGTTAGCATATTATTAGATAGGGACTTTAGGTTGATTTATAGATTTTTGATAGCATTTCAAGCTCTAAGAATTAAGTTAACCCTTAATATTACATATCACTCCAAATTGATGATCAAAGTGAAAGGATCATCCAAACCTTATAAGATAAACTCAGAGCCTTTTGGAAGAAAGGGGAAGCTAGGATAATTTTCTAGCCTTGATATAGTTTTTCTACAATAATTGTTTTCATTCTATCATAGACATGACAACATTTAAGGCTTTGTAGAGTCTATGATGCATAACTTCTTTGTCTATATGAGGTGAATATGGCTTTTATGGGCTAGATATATTCTAAGAAATTACTAAAAAACCCAAATGGTTAGAGCATGTGAAAACAAGCAAAATATATAACAAAAGAAGAGTTGAATTGTGTATTTAAATTTTTTCCCAACTTTCACAAATTAGAGTTAAATCATCGTCTAAATGAAGTGATTAGATTAAATTTTTAACTTAGAAAGATGCATTGTCAAGTAGTTTTAATAAGAATAGCATTTGATGAAAATCATCATACACAAATTCATTTTAGTAAAGTTGTCCTTCTTTAGTTAATCACAAACCAATAATATGCAATTCAAAGATATAAATGTAGAAAGAGATTTACACTAGATGGTTTTATACTGATTTATTTGGAAACCTAAATTATGTATAATTTTTTGTTAATGTGATCCAGTTTCACTAGTAGAATAACACTCCAATATATAAAACAATCATTTTTTTGACCTAAACCACTTTTGATTAAACACTTAGTATTATTTGGACTGCAACCAGTCTTCACTAAGATTTAGTATTACTACTCCTAGTTAAAATTAGGTATTCTTTAGAATATACTAGTAGAAAAAATACATTCCACGACAAGATATCATCGCGGTTAGAAAGGAACCGCAATTAAAAATAACACGGTGGCATTTTTGAAATTAAGTGTAATCATATCACCGCGGTTGGAGCGATAACCGCAATGGTAAGGCACCTGCAGGGAGATACCAATGCGGTTGTTTAGACAACCGCGCTGATATCTGCAAAATAACTTAAAAATTATTTTGCAGGGAGATACAAAGGCGGTTGTTTAAACAACCGCCTTTGTATAGGAGATACAAGGGCGATTGTTTAAACAACCGCCTTTGTATCCCCTTTTTTAGGGTTTTGCTTATCCTACGCTTCCATAAATACATTGAAACCAAGCGCCGCACCATGCCACACCACTTCTCTCATTGCAACACAAATCAAAGAACTACAGAAACTTCTTAATAAACACTCATCTTTGAAACCCTTTCCCTCTTTTCGTCCTTTTCGATCTTCCTTCTTCGTTCTCCACAATGAGAGAGTGCATCAAACACGACATTCAAGTCTCATTTCTAAACCCTAATCTCTCCATTTTTTTTACACTCGCTCGCTCAATCGTGATCTGTTTTCGCTCTTTGCTTTTCCTCTACATCTCAACCACGTTTTTGTCATTTTTGTCTATTATTTGTGTTTCTTCTTTATTGCTTCACCGATTTACCGATCTGTACCCACTCTATGTTTTCTACCGACATTTTTTTCGTTTTCGTCCGATTGGTTCGTTGGTGTATGTATACGCTCTGTATTTTTCGAACATTTGCTTCTCCTTTCGTATTGTTCGAGAGATTGGAGATTTAAATTTGATAATAACGCCTATTTAAATTTGTCACAACAAGAAGCTTCGTTGGGTTTCTGTA
>Ga0123340_1002173_pt1 | contig 17452 bp, 9 predicted proteins | sample SirMexnodulemix_FD_89961 | JGI IMG/M metagenome (GOLD analysis project Ga0123340, IMG submission 89961) | Root nodule microbial communities of legume samples collected from Mexico - Siratro Mexico nodule mix | ecosystem: Host-associated > Plants > Roots > Nodule | place: Mexico: Nepantla... | reverse complement strand
GTCTTAGACTCATTCTATTTTTATGAAAAAGAAGAAAAAAGAAAGACAGAAAAATGAAATTTTAGTCCATTTTTAAAAAAAAAAACTCCAGAAGATAAAAAAAAAAGTTGAATGAAGCCCGATCCAATAAAAGATAAAAAAAATAAAAAAAGTCATTAGGTCTGATTAGTCTGGTTGAGGCCCAACCTATTAGGGGTGTCAGAAAGAAAAGAATAAAATGATTATTGGTACCCCTCTTTATTAATTACAACCTCTATTTTCTCTCTCCTATGTGCAACATACGTCTCTACATATGAGTTAATTAATTACTCATTTTATTTTCATTAATTCAGACTATTCTGGTTTTTATTGTTTTTATTGTTTTTATTTTTTTATGATTTTCTAACTTCTTCATGTCTTCTTCATGCTTTTAGGTCTACCTTTTCAGTTACTCATTTTTAAGGCATGAAAATAAATTAAAAATATGATAATTGATTTTTTTTTTAAAAAAGAGCTTAACACATGAGCTTATGGATTGTTAAAAGGTCTTGATGGTGATTATTTTGTTTAATGATTGACTTATCAGTTTCTTTAAATTAAGATGACATTTACTGAAAATCATTAGCAAAGTAACTTGAAGAGTTGAGAAAATTTTGTAAAACACACATTTACACACATACACATACACAGGGAGAGGGTCTATAGGTACAATTCACAGAGGTAGAAAAATTCAAGAGAGAATCTAGTTTATTCAAGAATTAGAGTCCAATTCTCACATATTGGGGAAAAAGCTTAAAACAAATTAAAAGGAAACATTTTTGGGAACTATAACTGGTATGTCTTGATCACTTTGCTCCTGTCTAATTGCAATGTGTTTGTTTAATGTATATATACGTGTTATTTCTTTCCATGTTTAATCTGTGAAAAATTTAATATCAAATGTTAGTGTTTTTATACCCTGTATAATAAATACAAATTGAATGTGAATAATATATTATATATAAAGGAGTTGCTGCTTAAAGCACAATTCTTATACCTTTTGAGATATTGTTGCTCGAGTCTCATAATGAACCTTAAAAGCTATCAAAATCATTCCAAACAAAAAAAAACCTTAAAAGCTATAAAAATCATTCCAAACAAAAAATATCAGCCAAATAGGTACTCTAAACCCTATCAGAATCCTCTCAAATAAAATTAAGAAATAAATCAAACAAGAACCCTAAACCCTATCAAAATCATTCGAAATCACATCAAAATCCTTCAAAACTACAGCAGAACACATCACAACCTATTAGAAATCGGACAGAACCCATCCTGGAACCATAGAACACCTATCAGAACCCAAATAGAGAACCACAAAGAACAACATAGAACTAAATAGAAGCACAGAGAACCAAGGTCACCCTGTTGCTGAACACAACAGTAGTGCCCACGCTACCAGTGACCACCGCAGCGCCTCTATAACCTAACTAATATCAAAACAGAGAACCAAACGAGAATCAATAAAACCAAACATCCATTACCAAAAGTTAAAAATACAGGAAGAATACCCAACCACAAACGGCCTTGCGTCTCGCCGCCGGTGATCACCGCGACACCACTCCCTTAACCACCATCGGTGGTGGCAGCTGCATCATCAACCTAACATTTCACCGTGCCTCACCTTCGGTGATGCCGTCACTTCACCTTCCCATTGAGCGCGGCCACATTCGCGCCTTAGGCCCCACCGTCATCACTCAATGGCCTTCTCCTAAGCCACCATGCCACGCCACCACTATAAATGGCGGAACCATCTTCATCGCATGATGGCCCTTTTCACCCACCATGCCACACCGCCGCTGGAGATGGCAGGATCTTCCCCCTACGTGCTGCATGCCGCATGCTGCACCGTCTTCCTCGCCGGTGAGCTCCACCTGCAACCGCGACACTGTTCCCTGCCGGCGCCACCATTGGTCACATTTGCATATCTTCAATAATCCTAATTTGATTTACAATGAATGCGGTGAATGTTGAGGCAATTAGGGTTCAAAAAAAATGAGGCACATGACATTGGGTCTTGGTCTATGGGGACCTATTTCCATGGTTTCTTATTTACACCCGAGGTTCATATTAAAAAATATAAAGAATATAAAATATTTCTAAAGAAATAATAAAAATAAAATAAAATAAAATCTCAAAAAATTAAAAAATATTAAACACTATAAGACATTTTTAAATTAGAACTACGTAGTCCCTGATTTTCCTTTAAGAAAATACGTCAGAGCAAAATAAATCTTTGTCGGGCCCAAAAAATAAAAATATATTTTGTTTGTTTATTTTTTGCTTATTTTTATTTTTGCAACTTTATTTATTTTTTATTTGTATTTTTATTTATTTTATTTTATTGGTATTTTTAATTATTTTTATTTATTTTATTTTGCATCTTTGTGTATTAATATTTGTTTATTTTATTCTTTTTATTTTTTTATTTTATTTGTGTTTATTTGTATTATTATTATTATTATTATTATTATTATTTTTGGGAAAAATAACATCTTTAGAACCACACTTACTTTTCTTATTTGATTAAAGGTACCATCTTATAACGGGCGTTGTGGGATGCTAATACCTCCCCGCGTGTAACTGACTTCTGAATCTTGAATTTGGTTCGTAGACTATTCTTATTTTTTGTTTTTCTATAGTTTTCCAGTAATGAACTATGGTGGCGACTTCAATCTCTATATAAATATTTTTAAAAATAATTTTTTATCACCTTGTCGTGACCATGGTTGTGACAAAAATAAAGAGATGGAGTCGCCACTATAATTTATTATGGAAAATCAAAAAAGAAAGAAATGGTCTATGAACCAAAGATGAGCTCAAGAGTCGGTTATGTGTGGGGAAGGTATTAGCACCCCACAGTGCTTGTCCTAACACAGTACCTTTAATCAAATGAGTAAAATCAAAAGAAGGCAGAGACAACTAAGAAAGTTTTCAAAAGAGTAATTATACTTTGACAACCACACGTGGCACACACCCAATTTACAACTATACGTGACGCTGATGCAACCAACATTATTGACGTGGAAAAAATGCTCTGGCATGGCACTGAGGGTCGATTGAAGCTATTAGGGTTTAGATGGTTGGGGTTGTATCAGAATCGCACCGCCCAGACATTGCAATCGAGAGCTCGAGAAACAGTGACTTTCAATCTCATATCTATTGTCCCTGTCTGTTGTTTGCAATCACAAACCCTGTTCGTTCTTCATCGCGAGCAGTGTAGCCGCCGTTCTTCAATGAACGTCATCTCCGTTGTTGAGGATCGTGGGTCGATTTGTGTGAGGGAAGAAGTGTAGCTTTCGCTGTCGCTGTCACTTTCGTACAAGAGAAACCACAACCCCTTGGGTTTTCATTCACAGAGTAAGAACGTTGTCTTCGTTCTTCAACACCCAAAGTCAAAGGAACTGTCGCCGTCGCATTTCGTGTGTAGGTTCATTTTTTGTGTATGAGCAGTTGTTTGTTTTTAGTGTTTTATTTGTGTTGGTGTGGTGTGAGTTGATAATTTGTGGGTCTGTTTCTAATGTAGGTCTGATTTTGGTATAGATTAGTGTTTGTGATGGGTAGTCAGAAAGTTATGCTTGGTTTAACACTTAAGTAGACAGAGTTAAATACTGAATGTGTAAAACTAGTCATGGCGCAACAGAACTGTCCCTTGGCTTATGGCATTGTTAGGTGGTTCGTGGTAAATGAAGGCACACTTGTGTTGAATCCAATAGTTGAAAACATTTAAGGATTTGAGATAGGAAGGTGAGGCGGGCACATATTTGATGCCTATGATGGATGGATATAAAGTTTTGCTTAGTTAAACACTTAGTAGAGAGGGTTAAGCGCTGTGTAGTTGCAAAACTGGTCATGGTGCAGGGTGACAATCCCTTGGGTTAGGGCATTCGTAGGTGGTTAGTGGTGAAACAAGTGACAGTTGTGTTGAATCCAAAAGTTTAAAACATGTAAGGATTTTAGGTATGGAGGTTAAAGAGGCACATAATAATTTTGTTTTGCAGAATGCGTGAATGTTTACCATTGGTTTTGTAGATTGAAATTATGCAACATACTAATTTTTTTAACTGAACTCATTTAATGAACATGTTGCTTTGAAGCTAGCTATGGCTGCAAGAAGATCTAATATTGATATGAAGGAAACTAATGCAAATAAATTATTTGTGCATTGTAAGAAGGTCGGATACAAGAAGATCTGACTGTAGTAGATTTATGAAGATATTTGTATACACCTTTATAAAGTTATATTTGTACATTGTAATTTGAAGTTGGAGTACAATATTCAAATTTGAACATTTTGTATGAATATTGTTAGCAATTATTGATATCATATTTTCAATTAAATTAAAAATTGTGGCAAAAATTATTACTAAATTGTGGTGTTCATATTTTGTTGTTTACAGTTGACCTAATAGGTGTGATAAATGATCATATCTACTGCGTAGAATATTTTTTTGAGTCAATTTTTGCTAGTGTGTGCACATAAATAAACAGAGTTAAACAATTTTATCTGGAATGGTTGTGATGGAATAGGACTTGTGTCGATCATGAAGCAAGGAACACTTGTATTCAATGCCAAGGTGTAAAACATATAATAATTTCAGGTATGCAGGTCAGGGGGTACTTCCTGTGATGGGTGGTTAGAAAGTTGTGATTAGTTAAACACTTAAGTAGACGGGGTTAAACACTTTGTATGTTCGGTGCTGGTAATGGCACAACACGACTTTCCCTCGGCACATGACATTGGTAGGTGGTTGGTGCTCAAATCTCCCTTGACGTAGTTTCGCTCATACCATCCCCACTCGCGTTAGTGAAATTGGTTCAATATGTGTTTAACCCTGTGTTATTATGTGATTAACTCTACAAAACTTTCTGACCATTTACCAAATTTGACATAAAACATGTTATTTTCACTCGGACATTTATATCTCCACTTAAGCTATTTGACTCCAAAGGCTTATAAATCTCCCCTGACGCAGTTTCGTTCAAACCATCCTTACTCGCGTTAGCGAATTTGGTTCAGTATGTGTCCCTGTGTTATTATGTAATTAACTCAACAAAACTTTCTGACCATTTACCAAATTTGACACAAAACATGTGTTATTTTTGCTCAGACATTTATATCTCCGCTTAAGCTATTTGGCTCTAGAGGCTTATAAATCTTCTCTGATGCAGTTTTGCTCAAACCATCCCCACTCACGTTAGCGAATTTGGTTCAGTATGTGATTAACCCTGTGTTATTATGTAATTAACTCAACAAAACTTTCTGACCATTTACCAAATTTGACACAAAACATGTGTTATTTTCGCTCGGACATTTATATCTCCGCTTAAGCTATTTGACTCCAGAGGCTTATAAATCTCCCCTAACACAGCTTCGCTCAAACCATCCCCACTAGCAAATTTGTTCAGTATGTGTTTAACCCTGTGTTATTATGTGATTAACTCAACAAATTTTTTTGACCATTTACCAAACTTGACAAAAACATGTGTTATTTTCGCTCGGACATTTATATCTCCGCTTAAGCTATTTGACTCCAGAGGCTTGTAAATCTCCCCTGACACAGTTTCGCTCAAACCATCCCCACTCGCGTTAACAAATTTGGTTTAGAGAATTTGTCAGACTATGTGTTTAACCCTGTGTTATTATGGGATTAACTCTACAAAACTTTCTGACCCTTTACCAAATTTGACACAAAACATGTGAGGCTCCTGACGGTTCAGTTCCTATATTTTTGTCAATATTTGTTGGTACATATGGTCGACTAACTTTAATCCAAACCAACAAACTTCATGCAAATTACCTTAGAAGAATTAAGAGAAAGTACGAAGAAATAAATTTGTACAAACCTTACTTCCAGAAAATGTGTTTAACCATGTCTTATTAAGTGATTAACTCAACAGCACATTCGGACCAATTATGAGATTTCACACAAAATACTACCAAACACAGTAAATCTCATTGTTTGTCACATAATTCATTTACACGAATATATTAACTGATACATTACAAACATATCATTTTACAAAAAAGACGACTAAGTGCACACAACTTTAACAAACTTCAATTCCCGCTATATCGTCCGTTTTGCTTTCATTCACTTCAAGAATGTCAATTTTAAAGGCTTCTTTGGCCACATGCTGTCGACACTCTTCCTTCGACAACAACAACTTACAAATTACCTGCAAAACCGTTTAACAATACAAGAAAAGTAATGATAATTAACATTGCATATTAGTAATTCAAATCCAACAAACTTCACTCACCACGTTGTTTTTGAAGGCTGTTTCAACCTCCTTGTCACCAACCTTCACATCCTTCCAATGTAGGATTATGGGGAATACAATTCTAATTCTTTGAGAAATTTGCTTTGTCACAATTACATGGTTTAAAGTCCATATCTACAGTCAAATTACAAATCATAAATTAAACTTTACCACATAATACAATTGAAGATTAACATCATAAAGCACTTTACAATTTACCTGCAACAAGTATACACAGTTCGCCACACGAATAATTGAATTCTATTCGCTGTGAATACACCTTGAAGCTCGACATAAGCTTTTGAACAGATATGTATACACACATGTGCCCCACTTAAACCTATGAAGCTCACCTAAATTATCTACAATGTTAAACAACCTTGAATACACATTTCTCATTCTATTGGGAAACAAAAATTCAGATAAACCTAACAAAATTTGTCAACCTTACCATTAGTATGACATTTAACAAGTTCATCAAAAACCATCTTTACCTTAGCTATTCCACAAGTAAATATACTTCTACAATAACTATCAACATTTTCATTTTCCAATTCTACATCTACCCCAGAAACGCGTAGATCTAAACCAACACAAACATCTAACAAAGAGAAAGGCACAAACTCAGACCTAATAAAAAATCCACCTCTTTTCTCAACCCATCTTGCACATAACTCTTTCAACACTCTCCTACTTATTTTGACTTTATGAGTCAATAGTGTAAACCAACCAAATGGAGTTTCTTGAATACAATTGTCCTGTTGCATTGTTAACATAGTATTCACAGCTCCCAAGTACTTCGTATAATAGAAATGTCGCACACATAACTCCCCTGAATCTGAAACACTTTCACCACTTGTCATTCTTTTCCTAAAAAATAACAAATACAATGAAACAAAACCCAATAATTAATTAACCGAGATATAATTGTTTAACACTGCCTAAACATGGACTTGAACAACGACCACCTAACAATTACATCAAACAACAACCACCACTGGTCCTGCAACAACCCTTCACCACTACACATACAAACACTTTAAGCCTCTTTATATAATTGTTTAACTCAGTTGAAGGTTCTTACCACCAACCACAACCAGGAACTCAGTGCAAAATTAAACTACACTTATGTTTGCCTTAATTATTCTATTGTTAACCCTAACAAAAACAATTATTCAATCAATGACAAATTAAACACAACTCTAAATCGATTACACAATCTCATACCCTCAACTCAAAAACAACACCATTAACCATTAACCAAAAACGAAATCACATTCATCGTAGAACCAATCGTAATCACTAAACCGCCCTCATTGTCGACTTAAGGACGCTAATAAACCCCCAGAAAAAAATACCAGTCTAAAATCTCCTAATGCAAATCAGAAATCATACCAAAACCAGTGTATACCTGTCTTTATTCAGTCTTTCACCGTCCCAAACCCAAAAAGTCGTAAAAAAGGTTGGGTTAGCTAAAAACACCTTCAACCTTTGTACAACACTGGACTCCACAAACAACAACCACCTTCCAATCTCTCCGACCTTCGGTCAATTAATGGCACAAAATCACTCTTGCTCAACCCCTTGCATGCACGAACCCACTGAAAATCGTAAACCCGTGACAAACTGCAACCACCTGCCAATATCTCTGACCGTCGGTCGATTGTTGGCACAAAAGCACTCTGTCACTCAACCCCTCGCGTTCCCTTGAACCCTTAAATTCCCTAACCCGCTCGTGCCCACCCTTTCCTCTCAGTTTTGAAATTTTTGTAACTTTACTTACTCAAATCCTAAATATGTCCTTCCATAGCCAAATACCATAAATGTCCTTTAGAAGCAAAAACCCCGTTTTGCCCTTCTCTATGTATGCAATTGTGCCACCTCAGCGGTTGACATCTAGTTGTATGTCAGTTGTGGTTGTCAAAGCAAAGTTTTCCTTTTCAAAAATATGTTCAATGAAAAAAACCATTATTTACGTATAAACTTTAGGGTTCATGATGATTGGGGATCTGTGTTTTGTTTCAAAGTTTTTGGGATGTTTTAAGAGTCATGGGAATTAGTGAGTGTTTCTAGGTAAGGTTTAGAGGTTTCAGGTATAGTTTTAGTAAAGAGGAAAGAAGAAAAAAACCTGGGTTACATAGCTAACCACGTGAGCTTTTCGGGAAAGGTGAGATTTTTGTGCAGAAGGATGAGCAGGGTTTTTTCTGTGAGCATGAGTGTCAGCATACGTGACTTATGCCTTACAGAGGAAAATTTGTTGTATACAAGGTATGTGAGTTACACGAAAGCATTCATGGGAAATTTACAAGCGAAGGTTTTGAGTGTAAGGCTAATTTCTGTAAAAGGTTAAAATTACTTAGGTAACCTTTATGCATGGCTACGCAAACAAAATTGGTTTTATGCATGAAGGTTGCAAGGTTAGATATGTAGACGAAGATTCAAAGAAGGCGTGAAGTTTTCTTTGATCTTTTATGAACAACAATGCCAGCATGCCTGACTCATGTTCACAAAATGGGTAGTCTAAACAAAAAATTGGGTTATGCATGCCATTGGTACAAGATAGGTTCAAGTGTGAATGGTTTTGTGGTTTAGTTCTTTGATGGTTGGTTTCAAGGCTTGATTATGTGAACATAGGGATCAGCGGGCATGTTTAAGATTCACAGAACCAATTGGGTAAGGATTGTGAACGCGCTAGCGTGCGTGGCTTTGTTCACGATCAAATAAGTCAAGGTGTTTGATGTATGAGGAAAAGTTTGTACGTGAGTTTTAGGTAAAGTGAAGTTTGAGTGAAGCGAGTGAAGGTTAAAGAATGCTTTTGAAGGTTGGTTCTTTGAATGAAGGTAAGAAGGTTTTCAAAGTTTGGTTTTGTGAACATAACATTATTGTACGTGATTTTGATTCACAAAACCACTTGGGCTAGGTTAAATGCTTGCTTGAATGTGTTTGAACGAAAATGGGTAAAGTGAAAATCAAGCAATGCACTAAACACTCACTACAGGTACACCGCACTTAGTTACACCAAGACGAATCGATGTATCTAAGGTGCTTGACAAAATGCAACAACAAAAAAAAGTGGAAATTGAAACAATGTTTGGCACTATGATGATAAAGAATGAATGGACGAAACAAGGTGAAAAATACACGGAAACCAAACGAAACATGTTACACCGAAATAATTTCGGTGCAACAATAACATCCTAAAATTAAACATACATAGAATTGAACTTGTGAGACACATAATCTTGGTGCAAGAAAACATTAAACGAATATGCTTTAAATGAAAGGAAACAAAACAAACACATAAACGACAGAAAACATTTGAAAGTCCTCGGTGCAGAGATCAAGTTTCTAAGGTTTCAGAGATTAGAATTGAACGTAGGTTAATGCGTTGGGGTTGGAGGCTTCAACAATGGAGGTTTGGTTTCTTCTTTCGACGAATGTTTAAAATGCTTGTTGCCTCATCATCGACGCAAGCGCCATGGCTTTTAAAAAATCAGTCATAGTAAAATAATTTACTAATAATATAAGAAGACACATACAAACGACAGAGAATTATAATCAATAAGCCTTTAAACTAGATATATCAATGAACAAAAAGAATCATGAATAGAGAAATGCATGCAATAAGCTAAACAAGGAAGATAATGAACATTGCAGTTACAAAAACATTCATCAAGTTTTGAAAGTATAAAGGATCATTTACCTGTTGAAAATCATTAATCCGAAGTTTAATATGCGTTTATGAAACTCTTCAACTAGTGCTTTAACCTTCAACACTTCGTTCTTTTATGCTTCTCTTACAGAACTCTCTCCACTTTCTGAACTCGAATTTCTTCAATTCCAAAAATGAATCCCCCAACCCCTGAATGAAGGAACACTTTGCCTTTTTATAGGACAAGAATGACGCTTCAGTTTGTGTGTTAAACGAAACATTTCTGTTGAGAGCCATAATGACTCTCAACGGAAAATGCCCATTCAAGTGGAAACAATTAACCTCCAATCATTCATCCTTCACCGATTCATATCCTGGTTGCCCATATATGAAGACGAGTTAAAACGGTACTAAAAAATAAACAAAACGAAGTGCAAAAGGAAGAAGATGATGAATAATGCATTTGCCACGTCATCCATTCTCTCTCTCTCTCTCTCTTTATTTTTAATTTGTTTTATTTATTTCTCCTTTTTTTTTGTGAGTGAAATGGACCGCATGATCGATGCAATTGGGCCGCATATGATATTGGGTCAAATGGCCCAATTTGAAACAAAAAGAAATGGGGGTGCAAACATTAAAAACATAAGGTGTGATTAGTAAAATATATTTTTTATTTTTATTAGTATTTTATTTATTTATCGTTTTTCACCCAGATGAAATTGGGTGTTGATAAACCCTTTCATTTGATGCATCGTTTCAGACGCAACTAACTAACTTCACTGAATCATTTGTCTATAGTATTTTCTTATTGATTTCAATAAACGATCAGATTGTAATTCTTGGTTTGATAGATCGTGACTGATGCAAGTTAAAATCTAATGTGTCATAATTGAGTAAAAGATAATTTAACCCTAAACCATAACTCTCTTTCTTTAGTTAATATAATCAATAATAACATGTAATGTAGAAAGATTAGGGAAGAAAAAAATATACATAACAATTTATATTGGTCCATCTTTCGTAACAAACTACATCCAGTACCCAATCAACAAATTAAGGTCCACTAGACAAATTATTGTTGTGAAGTATATTTCGAGTATTCTTTGGACTTTTGATCATTCCTGGCTATTTCCTTAAGTATTCTTAACATAAGCCACTCTTGACTTAATTGAATATTCTTCTTGGTCATTCCTGGCCATTTCCTTGAGTGTTGTTAACATAAGTCACTCTTGACTTAATTGAGTATTCTTTGACTCAAGTTACTCTTGGCTGACCTTGTCAAGGTTATTCTTTTTCAAACCACTTCTAACTCAACAAGTATTCTTTCATATCACAACCACTCCTAGATAACCCTCTCAAGGAGTATTCTTTCCCAAACCACTTATGGCTTCATGAGTATTCTTTCATATTGCAACCACTCCTAATTGACCCCGTTAATGAGTATTCTTTCCCAAGCCACTTTTTCCTCAATGAGTATTTTTTATCTAGCCACACTTGGCTTAAAAAATATTGTTTGATAAATAATTATTACTAGCTAAGGTAAGAAGCTAATCATTGAGTCTGACTAGTAGGGAGAACATGGTCTTTTGACGAGTACAAGGCTTAAGCTCTCTCTACTAGTTCTAATCATTTTCTTTGTTATTTATGAAGGGGTTGCATTTTTAGACATATCCAATAGATAGACTCTTTTTCCTAGGTAGCTGGATGAGCACTCTGAGTGTTCTTTTAAAAACTTCTTCAAATCCAAGGATATGGTAGATTTAGTGTTGTTCTCAAAATTGGGATCTATTTCTGAAGCTTTGTTGTAGAGGCATAAGGAATTTCAACAACATTTTTGTATATTGTTACCTCTATTCTTTTGACTTTTTTCTCGATTAAGGGCTTTATATATGAAGAAGATATATGTTGAGAGGTTGCTTATAACTATTGAATGATTTTAACTTCTATACATATCCTTTCTAAGTCTGAACTTGATTGTGTTTCATGCAACTTTAAATATATTCTTTCTTTTCACAATGTCCCTGTCGATTAACAATGTTTATCTTCTTGAATAGCTTAACCTTTTGTCTTGTTAAATGAGAATGCTCGTATGTCCCATATAGCTTAATCTTTTAAGATTTAATTTATAGTAAAAATGCATATTGTTTACGGGATTGACAATTGGATCCGATTTGAGATATTAAGAAAGTACCTTAACTCTCTTCACCCGATATCATTTCTATTCTATTAACTAGACACATTATAATTATTTTCTTTTTTCTTTTTAACTCAAATTTATAATATTACTTCTTTTGTACTATTTTCATTCAAATTATATTAACAATAAGAAAGGATAATCCAAATATTGTATTTAAATCAAATTATTAAATTAAAAAATTAATATAAATATTAAATATAACAGATATCATTAAAGAAGTGAGTATTGCACAGCAATAATACTTTATTTTGTAAAGTGTGACTTATGAAGTCGAAAGAAAATGTTAGATGTGAGTAATTCCAAGGAATAATGTGCCCGTAAGCAGTCTATCTCTGCTTATCCTATTCGAGCTTCCACTGCAATGGCTACCTCTCCTCTCTCCATTCCTCTCAATGTTATCAACGCTCATCGTGCCATTGCCAACCCTTTTGTGCCAGAGGTATGTGCTGCCAAAACCATCCCTATTTTCTCCCTCTACCATTTTGTTACTTCTAAGCATTCAGAATTGTTAAAAATGTTAGACCTTTTTGAAACCCAGAACCATTCTGCATCATTGGGTTGCCTGGGAAGCATTAGGAATTATAAAAACAGGAAAAAAAAACTTTTTTTTCTTTTGGGTGATTAAAAAGATTATAAAGTTTTTTTCCTGCTAGTTTGAGATATAGGAATTGTGTTGTTGGCCTTTTGTATTGTAGTGCTTAAGAAAATGTTTGGAATTTGTAGGAAGTAGAAAATAAAATTAGGGTCTGTTTTGGTTGAATACCTGTTTCTTTTCTTTTTTTTTCTTATTTCAGTTCAGAATTTGGTTTTGGGGTTTACTTTATGTGTTGAAGATGTGAAGGAACTGAATAAAAGCCGGTTCTAGAGGATTGAGATTTTCACTTGTCAGTGTGTAGGAGAATGTTTCTGTTGAATACCAAAACAGCTTGGATCAGTTGAAATGCACCTTTGAAGTTGTATTCTTGTTTCTTTTAAATGGAAAGGGCACGTGGCATATGATTTGAATACCTTTTCATTCTTCAAAATATGTATTCTGTTCTTTCCCCTGAATTTTAGAGATTATCTTCTGGTTTTCTATGAGCCCAAAGTGTTACTAAGATTTAATTTATTTTTTGGAGTAAAAATTCTGATTTTGAAGTGGTGTCTGATTCACATGCTGAAAATGCTTGTGGATTGGTAAAGAATAATAATGGTAAATGGTTTCCTCTTCTTGTCTGCAGGTTGTGACAGCAGTAGATGCCTTACATTTAGAGTTTAGGGCTGTGGATAATTTGGTTGCGTGCAATACCAACCGTGTCCTTAGAGCTTTTCAAAACGCTCGAGTTGGATCTCATGTAAGCTTGCCCTTTGATTTAGTTAACCTGTTTACAAGTATGCTATAATATTCTTGGATTAATAATTATTTGATACGATGGCCATCATGGGTTTGAGGCTAATAAAACTTTCTGTTAACTGTTTTTAGTGTTGTTGCTAGAGATTGGAATGATTGCATTAGACCTTTCAGTTCAGTCAAAATTATTGAACAGTAATCCCCGAAGATGCAGAAAAATTGCAGTCTTGTACACTGTAACTGATATGTAGCAAACCAGGAAATGAAAGGCTCTCCTTCCCCTAAAACGGTTAAAAAAAAGTTCTGTTAAAGTGAAAGCTTTATCTGCAAAGTCATCATCTCATTAGTTTATTTCTGTTTTTCAGCACTCTGTCTTAAATTTGTTTGTTAGGAGTTCACATGTGTGGTACCATGGTTCGTCACTGTCGTCTTTGTTGGATGTAACTTACTATTCTACCTGTGAGCCTTGGTAGTTAATACAATCAGGCTATCAAACTTTTTCATTATAATTTCTGAAGAATTAGTTATTGTCTGTGTTTGGGGATTCAACATGGTAGCTAATATGCATATTGTTCATTTGCTATCAGCACTTTGGTGGTTGCACTGGTTATGGTCATGATGAAGCTGGGGGTCGTGGGGCTCTTGACCAAGTTTTTGCAGAAATTGTTGGGGCTGAATCAGCTATTGTTCGTTCACAGGTTCTTAGTTTTCCATTTTGTTCCTTTTTACACTACTTATTAGTTCTTACTGAAGATGAGCCTTGGCATAACAATAAGGCTATTGCCTTATATGTTTTGGATATCATGAGTTCAAATTCTAGAAACGCAGATAAAATTGCAGGTATCTATCCATTTTAGATGGCACTAGATGGGAACCTTGTTCTCTAAAACTTAGTTTTTGCAAAAGTTGACAATATATGCTTTATAATATTCTCATCTGTCAACAGTTCTTCTCAGGTACTCATGCTATCACATGTGCTTTATTTGCCCTCCTGAGGCCTGGAGATGAGGTAACATTGTTTTTCACATTCTCTGCTTTTCATTATTTGCTAGAAGTTACCTTATATAGTTGTAGAATATTTTTCTGTTGAATACTTGTATTTTTAACTGGAATAAGGTTTAGACTAACATAGCTGGCAGCTTTTGGCGGTTGCTGGAGCTCCCTATGACACACTAGAGGAAGTAATTGGGAAAAGGGACTCTGGTGGACTGGGTTCTCTCCAAGATTTTGGGGTGAAGTACCGAGAAGTTCCGGTATGACACTACTTAGTAATACTTTTTCTGGCTGTAATTCACTAGTCTGCTTTCTGAGACTCTTCTTGGATTTTTTCCTCCAGCTTGCTGAGGATGGTGGACTTGATTGGAATTTACTGACATGTGCTGTCAAACCAAAAACAAAATGTGCACTCATACAACGGTCATGTGGTTATTCATGGCGCCGGAGTTTGAGTGTCAATGACATAGGAAGAGCAATAAAAATAATCAAGGTTGGGTCTCATACTAACGGTACCTTAGCAATTTATTCGTTTGTGCTATTCTTATGTAAGGCCGTAACTTTGATATTTATGGCATTTTGCTCTCTGAAATGTACAGGTGCAAAATCCCAGCTGCTCAGTCATGGTGGACAATTGCTATGGTGAATTTGTTGAAAGCATTGAACCTCCCATGGTGGTATGTGATTGTCTTGTGTTGGTTGTCAGTATCTGTAGTATTACATATTTATACTGTACATTGGTAGCAGGGTGCAGATTTGATTGCAGGCAGTTTGATCAAGAATCCAGGTGGAACGATTGCACCATGTGGTGGATATGTTGCTGGGAAGCAAAAATGGGTTGAAGCAGCTGCAGCTCGTCTTTCTGCTCCCGGACTTGGCGTGGATTGTGGCTCAACTCCTGGTGATATCATGCGAGCCTTTTTCCAGGGATTATTTCTTTCACCTCAAATGGTTGGGGAAGCAATCAAGGTACTGAATTCTTCATTTTAATGAGTAAATTGTGCTTTTCTTGTGCATGTCTTGTAGTGAGACAATTCTTTAACCTGTGTAAGGGTTCCCTCCTGATTGCTGAAGTTTTGGCATCTCAAGGGTATAAAGTGCAGCCACTCCCTCGTGTCCCCCGTTCCGATACGGTTCAGGTTTTCTTACTGAATCTTCTATTTTCTTTTTAAATAAAATGTTGTCTGAATTACTAGCAAAAATGTGTTGCTGGTAGAAAAGCTGTCTCGGTGAATTAGACAACTAGTTAGGTCCTATTTGGACAAACTTTTCAATAAGTACTTATAGGATAGAAAAAATGAGAATGTAAATGAGTCCAGTCTCTGGTAAGTTAAAATCAACTTATACACCTTAACTTTTCGAAAAGTTAATGAAAGAACTTCTAAAAGCATTGTGTATGTAAGTTGATAACATTACGGAGAAGGTAGATTCATTTTAACTTTTCATTTTGTTCTTCTATAAGTACATATTGACTATCTTGAATAAATATCATAACTATTCAGATGAAAAAAAAAGTTCATCTTCAATGCCAATAGGCCGTCCAGCTAGGAAGCCGTGAACGTCTCCTTGCATTCTGTGAGGCTGTTCAGAGAAGCTCTCCAGTAGGTTCATATACCAAACCAGTTGCAGGCACCACTGCTGGATATGCATCAGAGGTCTGCTCTTATTTATCTTCACAATCTACGCCCAAAGATCTTCTCTTTTGTCAGTTTTGAACCTTTTATGATGTTTTACTTTGCTCTCCTAGTCATCAGTAATAACTCTTCTATCAACCTCAGGTGATATTTGCTGATGGAACCTTCATTGATGGTAGTACAAGTGAGCTTTCATGTGATGGACCTCTTAGGGAGCCTTTTGCTGTATTTTGCCAGGTATTGTCATTTGTATCATTCAATACTACCTATGATTTGCTCTTACATTCTCATTTAAGGTTTTAATTTGATTTTCTAAATGCAGGGTGGCACCCATTGGACTCAATGGGGACTAGTCCTAGGAGAAGTTTTGAGATCTCTATGATAGAATGCAATTTTCAGCAAGTTTATACAAAATTTCAGTATGCAACATTCAGAGGATGGCATAGTACAAATACAATCACACACTTCAGGAACACCAATTAAAATTTATATATAACCTCACTGGTAGAATTTCTAGCTAGTGTTTAACTAGTTTATCACACTGTATCTTCCTTCTGTTTGAAGAAAGCTTGTGGGGATCAGATTTTGATACTTTGTAGTTTCTACTTGTCTGATCATTAAAATCTTGTGAAGAGCTGTAGAAGTTCAACACAATAGTAGTAATTTCTCATATTTCTACGTGTAATCTTTAGTAATTCAACCTTCATTTTTTCATATTATGCGATTTAAATTTTGCCCCGAAATAGGTATTTGAAGTTCCATTCCTTTTAAATTAACTCTTTCTTTTGAGAGATTAGTGTTACAATTTAATTTATTTTTCTTCCTTCTAATATATTTACTCGCTAATGATACAAATTAAGAGTGTCTATGAATTGAATTGAATTCGATTGATTTGGAGTGAAAAATTATCTAATCCAATTACTTTGCTTTTCTTAATTTTTCAGTTAGTTTATTTGGTTTAAAATATGATCCACATTCTAATTTTTGACAAGACGGTTTGCATTTGATCAGTTTTGATAATACTTTTATTTTTCCTTGAAAAGAGTATTAAAGATATAGTAAGGTATATCTTAAATATAATAAAACTAATAATTAGAAATATCAAATATTTCATTTATAAATATTTTTTTCAAATTGTGGTGTCAACCTCTATGGAATGTTAAAGTTTGATAGTGATACATGCTTTATTAAATAAATTTGTATAATTAATAGTGGTATTATATTTTATTTCATTGTATTAATTGATTTTCTTTATAATAATAGATTTTAAATCCATTTATTTCTTTTGTGATGGTTTGGTGTGGTATTTCATTCTTTTTGTTATTATTTTATTTTTTTAATAATATATTTTTTATAATGAACGT
>Ga0123340_1002172_pt1 | contig 17454 bp, 7 predicted proteins | sample SirMexnodulemix_FD_89961 | JGI IMG/M metagenome (GOLD analysis project Ga0123340, IMG submission 89961) | Root nodule microbial communities of legume samples collected from Mexico - Siratro Mexico nodule mix | ecosystem: Host-associated > Plants > Roots > Nodule | place: Mexico: Nepantla... | reverse complement strand
TACTTCAGTGAAATGATCGAAGCTGTTGGGCATGAATACATGGAAGAGTTCTTTGGTTGTTGTGAATCAGTATTGAACCAAAATGGACTTCTTGTTCTCCAGGTATTTGATAGATTAGTACTTCTAATTTAGCATACTTTTTATCTATATAATTTTTCTCTGTCTAGATTATAGAAATTTCCTGGTATGCTATGCAAATGAAACAGTATCAAGAAGTACATTCTTTTTGGTATTAAAATTTCTGCTAATCATTGTCAAGATGGTTATTGTTCTGTAGTTCATATCAATCCCAGATGAGCGTTATGATGAATATAGGCGCAGTTCTGATTTTATAAAGGAATACATATTTCCAGGAGGGTGCCTACCCTCTCTAAGTAGGATAACATCAGCCATGGCAACCACATCCAGACTATGGTACAAGTTATTTGTAAATACTGAGTTCTATCATTCACATTCCCTTCATTCTTCTCTCGTACACAAATGAATATTCTTAAATGCAGCGTGGAGCATGTTGAAAACCTGGGAATTCATTACTATCAAACACTTAGATGCTGGAGAAAAAACTTCATGGAAAGGCAGAAGTAAGCTCTTGAGTTGATTGAAACTTACCAATGTTAATTCAAGTGACTACTTACAACAACTAACTATTGAAAATGTATTTATTTGCTGACAGCGAAATTTTGGCTCTTGGATTTAATGAAAAGTTCATTAGGACATGGGAGTACTATTTTGATTACTGTGGTGCAGGTTTCAAGTCTCTCACACTTGGGAATTACCAGGTACATTACGCAGTTACTATCCGTTTAAATACTCAATGAGCATGCTATGTAAATATGTTGGTTTTAGTTGTAATTGTAACAAAACAAGTACATATAATGTGTTTATGTACCATGTAGGTGGTTTTCTCTCGCCCTGGTAACGTTGGTGCATTTGGCGATCCATACAAATGCTAGACCTAAACAAGTTCACAGAAGAAGATTCACACATTCTACCAGACTACATTACATGATTGTGCCATGTAAAATTTATTGGAGCTGAAATGTGTCGCTTGGCCGTGCAAAAACAGCTACATTGGTGATATTTTTTCGTACAAAAATAATTATATTTTTTTTAAAGAATTGAACAAGATTTTTATGTGATGTACATAGTATTATGGAGTACAAGATATGTTGAAATTGCGGTCCCCTTTGTGTTATTTACAACTAGCCTCAAGCCCTTGCGGCTGTCTTAAATATGAGAACAAGAACAAAAGGTCAATTTTAAAATATGTAATTTGTGTATATAAAAAACATGTGAAAGAATGCTATCTTTTATCCTATAATCCATATTGAAATAAAATTAAAAAATAGATTTGTTCAATAGAAATAAAATAAACATTCTCTCACAAACATGTTGTCATCGCACAAGTCACAATCACACGTACAGGGCCAACAAAGCAGGCTATTACAATTCTTCCCGACTTCTACTGTGTTTGAATGAAGGGAAGAGATTGTGCCTATGAAAAGAAAAAGTATGGAAGTAGATGTTTGGATTCACACTGACGAAAGACACGGATGAATTTTGGGTGATCTTACTTTTTATCTATCCTCATATGTGAGTAGAAGATATTAAGGAAAGAAGAATAATTGTATTATTAAAAGAAAAATGGAGAGAATATATATATAAAACATATGCAAGGTAAACAATATATAACACAAATATAAATTGTTATAACTGTTTATTTACAAACATGCTCTTTAAACTTATGGTGGAATTATATTTTACCTCAAGTTTATGTCTAAATTTAATAAAGGAAGCATTAAATAGAGGTTTGGTAAGAATATTAGTAACTTGGATATCTGTCTTGTGAGTGAACAAGATGAGTTTGATGTTAGACTCCATCACGAACATAAGTATAAGTCAAGCTTGAAATATTAGGAGTAAGAATACATAACAAAATTTGCAGCTAATAAAATGGCGTAAATAGTTGAAACAACAAAAGGAAGATGAAGTTCATGTAAAAAAGACAAAGTCCATGTAATTTCAGTAAACACGACAACAATATTCCAATATTTTGCCTCATACTGCTAAGAGAAATAACTTTTTGCTTATGGAATTCCAATAAATAATGTTGTTGTCAAGAAAAACACAATAACATGTTGTAGACTTTCAATCATGCAAATTTGATTCCCATGCAATATCACTAAAACATTTTATAGAATAACTTGATAAATGAGTAAGTTGTAAACTATGAGTAACATAACCAGCCAAGTAGTGAAGAAGTCGTTACAGCCTTCCGGTGATGTTCTTGAGGTTGATGTGTATACTAATAAACTTTGTTAACATAATATGCAAATTATAGTCTTGTAATGATAACATATTGAAGAGCTCCTACTATTGATTTGTAGAGAGTGTGATCTTCAAAGGTTGTTGAACCATCTTGAGTAAGGCGAAGAGAATATATCATTGGAGTAAGTTGCAGTTTAGCTTGGTGTATATTAGCACACTGAAGAAGCTCTTGATGTATTTTGATTGTGACAGATGAAAACCATCAGATGTCTACTAAGAAAATAATGTTATGAACCAAGATCCTTTAAAACATAAGATTTATTAAGAGAATAAATCATAGAAGTTATAGTAGCATATGAGGATCCATGATAATATGATCTATATATAAGTACAAAAACAGTAATATCATTTGTAAATTTTGTAAAAAGAGAAGAGTCACTCTTGGTTGTTGAAAAACTAATATTGTTGAGAGTAAAATTAATTTTTTGAAACCATGTCTTAGTGCTTGCTTAAGGTCATAAATAGCGTTATTAAATTTACAAACTTGAGTTGGATTAGAGGACACAAAACCTAGGAGTTGAGAGTAAAATTAATTTTTTGAAACCATGTCTTAGTGCTTGCTTAAGGTCATAAATAGCGTTATTAAATTTACAAACTTGAGTTGGATTAGAGGACACAAAACCTAGGAGTTGCTGCATGAAAATATTTTCTTATAGTCGCCATTCAAGAAAGCATTATTGATGTCTATTTAATTTATGAACCATCTTAATGTAATAGCATGACTCATTATAGCCCTGACAGTTGTAGGCTTAATAACTGGGTTGAAGGTCTAATTGAAATCAAATCCAGCTTGTTGATGAAAGTCTTTTGCTACAACTCTTGCTTTCTAGTGTTGGAGACTCTCATCAACATTATATTTATTGCAAAAAAAAAATCACTTACATCCAACAATGGTAGCACTAAAAGGAGGATTCATGAGAGTCCATGTGTTGTTAAGGACAAGAGAATTGAACTTTGATTTCATGGCATCAACCAAGCAGGATTAGATAAAGCTTCTTTCAAATTTGTAGGATCAATATCAGATGCAGAAATTGAATAAATCTTTGGTTTTGAAATGCCTAATTTGGCCCTAGTAACCATGTGATGAGTCTTTTGAATAATTGTAGTAGCATGCTCGGTTTTGAATAGGCCTAATTGTTGGATCAAAGTTAGCAACACACACAACAGAATTTGCAAAATCAAAGTTAACAGGAAACAAGGGCAATAAAGGAGGTAGTAGTAGGATGTATAGGAGCAGAAGGAACAATAAATATAAGTGGATTAAAAATGGTATGATTTGCAGGTCAAGCAATTGTAGTAGATATAGGACATATCACAATTAAAGGAATGTTAGAAGTAGAAGGTATGCAGGTCTAAGTAAGCATGTGTGAAAAGGATTATCCAAAAGAGTGAAAGGAAAATTATGCTCACTAAAAACAATGTGTCTCGAGATGTATTGCTTACCAGTAGTAGAAAGACATATATGACCTTTATTATGATTGGAATATCCCAAAAAAAGACAAATTTCAAAATGAAAATTAAACCTGGATCTATTATATGGATGTATAAAAGGGTAACGCGCAAAACCAAAGATTATGAAAAAAAGTACAATCCAGTATGTGATTAAATTTTTTTTTTTAAAAGGAGTAATATCATTTAAAATTTGAGTTGGCAGAATGTTTATAATAGGCACAACAACAACAAAAGCTTTCCCCCAAAAATTTATGGAAGAGAAGCATGAGCAAGAAGAACTAAACCAGTATCTAATATATGTTGGTGATTTCTTTCAATTGAGTCATTTTGCTCATGCATATATGGATATGTTAATCTATGTCTAATACCATATTTTTTAAGAAAAGAGCTAAGACTTAAAAATTCTTTGGCTTTGTCTATTTTAATAGATTTTAATTTGTTATTAATTTGAGTCTTAACAAAAGTTTTAAACATAGCAAAAATAGAAGGAATATGAGATTTAGCACGTGGAAGAAAAATCCAACTATATCTTAAATAAGCATATAGAAAGGCTACATGACATCTTGCACCATTTGTACTGGAAACAACGGTTGGTTCTCATATATCTATGTAAATAAGTTTCAAAGTATAAGAATAAATAGATGTAGATAGGTGAAAAGGAAATTGATGCAATTTAGATTTTACACAAACATCACAAAACAACTTGTTAGAGGATTTAGGAAAAGGTATATTACAATTGGTTAAAATATGTTTAATAGTATGAAATGAAGCATGACCAAAACATGAATGTCATAGAGGTAAAGCATTGTTTACAAAAGCAACAATAACAACTTGTTAGAGGATTTAGGAAAAGGTATATTACAATTGGTTAAAATATGTTTAATAGTATGAAATGAAACGTGACCAAAACATGAATGTCATAGAGGTAAAACATTGTTTATAAAAGCAACAGTAACAATGTTAACATTGAGATAAAAAAGGTATTGTAATGTAGGAAAAATATAAAGATCATCTTTAAGAAACCCTTTGTGGATGATTTGATTTGTGTTATACTTTTTGACATAACAATAGTTAGCATGAAATTCAAGATTTAGCATGAGATTCAAGATAAACATGATTATCTTTTGCAAAATTTGAAATACTAATGAGATTCTTGAAAATATTAAGAACATGTAAAAGATATGATAACAACAATCATGTGTTATTGTAAGGAGAATACAAAGAAGTTGAATCAATGTGTGAGATATACATACATGTACCATTATCCAATTTGACAGTTTCATTGTTAGTGTAGCCTGTCTTTGATGTGAAATTGTATGGATCATTCATTATGTGGTGAGAAGCATTACTATCAGGATATGACAAGGGATCATTGACAATGGAAGGAATGTACAATAAAGAAGGAGTCTCTATATTTTCTAGAGATAGACATTGAGAGTGATTAGCAAAAATAGCAGTGAAATAGTAGTTTAACTATCAAATTCATACCTATGCCAGCAAGTTAACATTGTGTGACTGATATAGCAAATTTAGGAATCTAAGAAACAAAGAACTCAAATAATAGGGATTCTAGGAAATAGAATGGAACTCAAACACTTTCTTGATTGGTTTTGAATTACAAGGAGAATGATAAAGCATAAATATATTCTGTAAAATTCTATGCAAGGGACAAATGCTCGAGATGGGGAATGTGTCACCCACAACAACCTCGCATAACTCGCGATGGGGAATGTGTTGCCCACAACGACCTCCCATAGCTCGAGATGGGGAATATGCTGCCCATAGCGACCTCTCATAGCTCCAAATGAGGAACGTGTCGCCCAAAGCGACCTCCCATAGCTCGGAATGGGGAATGCGTCGCCCATAGCGACCTCTCATAACTCGAGATGGGGAACGTGTCACCCATAGTAACCTCCCATAGCTTAAGATGGGGAACATGTCGCCCATAGTAACCTCCCATAACTCAAAGCGGGGAACAAGTCACTCATGGCGATCTCTCATAACCCGAAGGGGGGAATATGTTACTTAGAATGTAACCTCCCATAGGTGGTCGCCCACAGTGGACGCTATCTATTATCAAACACGCGAAACAGGACTCGTATCGCTCATGGTGGCCTCTTATAACCTAAGATTGAGGAATGAGTTACGCCACGGTAGCCTCTCATATATAGTCACCCACAATAGATGACTAACTACTAATCTATTCAGCACGGGAACATGTCGCCCTTCGCGACCCCTCATGGCTTGAAATAGGGAGTGTGCTACTCCATTGTAACCCCCTCATAAGTAGTCGCCTACGACAGACAGCTGCTTACCAAACCATGCAAAGTGGGATATATCGCCCATACGCTACCTCACATGACTTAAGCTAAAGAATCTTTTACATCATCATGACTTCCCACGAATAGTGGCCCAAGGTAAGCGATTACCCATTATCTCGCATGAAAAAGAGAGCACATCACCTCACAAACTGACTCAATTTTCTATAAGCTATCGCCTATCGCACACTTAGTCAAATTTAACAAATAAAAGCATTTTAAAGGAAACAAGGAATTGTTGCCAAAACAATGAGCAAAACACGTAAGTATAGTAGTTATCAATCATCTAGGCGGAAAGAAAACCAGTAAAACAGCAAACTGGGCAAAAAGTGTATTGTATTACCAAGGGACCACAACGAGCCTCCTATGTACATCATCATGAATGGTTGTTCAAGGCAACCAACAAAAAATACAGTGAGTCAACAAAAAGAAGCCGCCTACAACGACCATCAAAAAAGGAAATTCCTACAAGCCCAACCTAGGGCGTCTTCTCGTCGTCCTCACGCAAGTCGACATCCAAAACCATTGTAGTCTCATGAGTGGCAGAATGGGGGATATCTTAAATAGGCATCAGTTGGCCGTTATAGACGTCTTTGTTCTCGTCCATCTCATTCTCCTCAGGGACACCATATAACAAGATCGCTTGGCAAACAGCTTGCCAGAAGGACTCAAAGTGGACTGTTAGAACATAGTCTTTAAGCTCGTTAACCTCCAACTCCAATTGAACCTTTTCGGACATGGCCTCATTATGGACAGAGGCGGCTTCAGCGAGGTTATCCTCGATACCTTTCAACTGAGTAGAAAGGTGCTTCTTCTCTTTTTTAGACGCCTCAAACGTAGCTTTAAAAGCCTCGCGTTGAGATTCGGCTTTCCGAAACGCCTCGCCCTGAACCGAGTTGGCATCCAAAGCTACCTTCAAAGAGTCGCTTCATGTCACCAACTCCTTCTTCAGCTTTGCCACCTCGGACGATGACCCGTTGGACCACTCCAACCTTAGCACCTTAGCGAAGGCAAGAGCACGACTTTGCATTTCCAAGAAGGCGTCGCCAAGCTCTTCAGTTGAGGCAGCGTTCAGCAGCTCTCGCTCCACTGAGGAGGGCGACATGCTGACGCCCTTATAGAATCCCAAGTTAAGGGCGAAGAGTTGCTCAGCGTTGCTCGGCCCCCCTTTTGGAACCTCCACGCAAGCCCTTTTAGGAGAGTGTCGAGAAGAAGAATCTTTCTTGGTGTTATCCTTCTTCTTGCTTTCTTATCGGTCACGAGAGGAGGCTCAAGGTCAACATAAGCACACGAGGGGGGAGAAGTTTGCAAAGGGTTGGCAGAACCCAACCCCTTGTCGGCTTGAGGCTCTCTCTCAGCCTTGATTTTCCTCAAGCGATCCATGAAGTTGTCGCCCTGTTGAGCCATGATACCTAAAAAACAATAAGCGATTCAACAGAGTTAAAATCGGCCACTCATCGGTCAAAAAGGGAAACAAACATACCCTTCAAATCCACCCAATGTTGAGAAGTAAGAAAAAGCTTAAGAATTTTCTAAATTGGAAGTCGTCGAGGAAACTAATCCGGGATATTAAACATCTTCTTGTCATCCTCAATCACGGACGACCTTGGCCAAGAGAGATAGCCGACAGGATCTCGGGTCCAATACAAAGGAAATTTGGGGGTTTCCCCATTAAAGAAATAATGTCGTCTAGCAGGTGAAATAGAAATTTTGAAAAAAGTGTTCTTAAAATATTTATAGGAAGAGCAAAAAGGAGTGAAGAGAGCAGCCCCTGATTGGCTTACTAATGATAGCCATCTAACCGGATAAGAAAGGCGAGAACTATAAAAACGCATAAATACATAAGGAGACGGCTTTATCCGGAACATCTCTATCAACACACGAAAGGCAGAAAGAGATGCCCAGGAGATAGGGTGCAGTTGAGTAGAAGAGGCGTTCAGAGTGCGGAGCACGCCTATGGTAAACTCATCAAATGGGACGCACACATGGGAGTTTGTGAACAAGCAGGCATACATGAAGAAGAAATCTAAGCCATGATCTTCTTGCCCATGTCAAACGTTATCAATGGCCGAATACCGCTCTATAGAAAGAGCACCATCTGGAATGTCGTCAGTGAAAATACGGTATGCTGTCACATAGCTCTCCACCATAGAAGACCAGCGATACTTAGAAAAGTGGCGTGTGACATGTGAACTCGCCCACTCATATCTCGTCCTGTAGGGAAGGTTGTCTTCAGTGACTTCCGCAGCCAGCCAAGACGCTGTGTCAACATGGTCCTCTCGCACCTTAGACCCAGACGCCTCCTTGGACATGCCAATCGATTCAGAGTCCGCCTTGTGGGCGGCACTTCCAGACGAAACACTACTCGTGGACTCAGTGAAATGGGATAACGACGAAGACGTAGATGAGGACGACATGATTACCTCTTGGGACGAACGTCTTGCACCTAGCCACTCTCGAACTGCAATTATAAGATCTCGGATATCGAATATCGGAGCTACAAATCTCACAACGAGGAAAACTGAAGGTGACATCCCTTATTTATAGGGAAAGCCCAACCCCAACGGCTACAAAAAGGCTACGTTTTACCTTTCTGACCGTCAGATTGTTTTTTACACAGATCTCGAGGAAGGGCTTACATAAGCCATCAAAACACTCACATGATCAATTGTAGTGACCGAGAACTCCACACCTGAGAACGATGTCTATGCTACGGATAGATACTCACCTATGGGTGACACCATGGTTATACAAACCTCTCGTGACTAGCCCTCCTGCTTGGCTTGGGGGCAAGTATATTGGTGAGGCCAAAAACTACACGGTTTAGACCGATAGGTGGACAGCCACAACCGACTACTGTCCACTTATGGCTTGACAACGCAATGCCAACTCAGCTGACAATCGCTGGCAACAACCACCTGCAAAAAATTGTGATGACCAGGAATCTCGACCAATCACAGTGCTTCCATACAGGTTTTGACCTCTATAAATACAACCTGTGTGAGTTCAGACAGATACGATAATCCAATCTCAATACTGCCTTTCTGACATCCGTGTACTGTTTGTATTGGAGTGCCTTTTGCCGGTGTTCTCCTAGTCTCCCATTGAAACAGAGAGCTACATTCGAGACCAAAGACTGCCATCGAGACCGAAGACTGTCGTCAGGATCGAAAACCCTACATGCCTCAATGAGAACAATAATAGTTAATAGTAATAATAATAATAATAATAATAATAATAATATTATTATTATTATTATTATTAAAATTAAATTTTAAGATAACGATAATAAAGATATTTCACAAAAAAATTTAACTAAAAAATATTTTTATTCTAGTACACTGTTCAAATCACTTACACAACTTTTCTTTCATTTTTCTCGTAATTCAAATAACTAAAGTTTTCACTTTTTTTTTCTTCTTTTTCTTTTCTTTTTACTATCTGATATTCACTTCTCAATTCAAACAACAGTTTTCACTTTTCTTTTCTTTTTACTATCTGATATTCACTTCTCAATTCAAACAACAGAGAGAAAATTGTGTCCATGAAATTTCTTACCTTCAGAAAAAAATGGCATGTTCTCGTTAATTTTCTAACATTTTATAAAAATAAATGTTAAGAAGTATTTGCTATCCTGTATTTCAAATTAAGGAAATAAAAAAAAAACGTCTAAATTGTTTTGGTAGAGTCTAATCGTCGGTGATGAATGCTAATAGAATTATATTGAAAATGTTTAATAAAGGGTATCAAGACGTAATTTATTTTGAAGGGTACAATTGGAGAGTTGTTTTTTAGGATTTGAGAACTGTGGGAAAAAATGCTTAAAAACATACTCAAAATGTTCAAAGAGTACAAAACAAAATTTATGTTGGATGGCCTGTTGAAGTGTCTAAATAGAGCATTGGGCAAAAATTACTTGTATGACGACATAAAATTGAAAGCATTTAAGTCACTGAAGTGACATCTTCGCAGTTCACAATTTAGATTTTATATATAATAATTAAATTGTATCATTGCTTTTTCATTTTTAAAGTACTTATTTAATACTTAGCTTTATCTTAACCAAATGTAGTAGCATGGAGGCCATATAACATAAGCTTTTTGAAAGTGGAAAATTCGCATCATATGATATAAGCTAGATCCACCAAAAAATCATAAAAAGAAATCAAATATTGACAATATATATAGTTAAGATTCTATTCACATTGATTTGGCAATATATAGTTAAGATTCCAATTGATTTCTACAACCAACAACTAGAACGAATAATCAATTTCTATCTATTTAACATACGAAATAGTTGCTTTTAATAATAAAAATAAAAACATGTCATTGTAAAACTTATTTCGTGTTAAGACAATATTTTCCAAAATCAAATAAAACTCTATATCTTGAATGCATATAATTTTATGAAAGAAAAAAGAAACACAGACTAGCACAAATATCAACGGATTATTCATATAATTTATATTAATTCACAGTTTTTAATTATACCACAGATCTCAACATATAGAAATATGGTATGTGCAGCCAGCTTAACTTTCAACTTTTCCATTTGACACTCTATAGATTATAAAGAAAATATAGCATTCCTCTTCTTTCAGTCATGTTTGAGCCTTCCTGACTGTTTTACAGTAACATGGTTTCTTTCGCCCAAGGAAAAAACCTGCCAAATGAATAGCGTAGGTAGAACGACTTAAACGCGCATACCATGTTACTCGCATCTTACCATGGATAAGAAAAAGTACATGCACATTTTGCCATGAAATTAGAACCTGGCATTTTATGACAAACAATTAAGAACCTAGAATAGTATAAATCCTCTTTATATGCATGCAATATTTGAGAAAAAACATTGTTAAAGACATATCTTGAAAAGCTAATTGCAAGTCCTCTCCTATTAATGGATAAGGTGAATAGCTTGCATTAAAACATTTAAATTCTATACACGACAATGTTTGATATAAAATTGAGTTAGTCACTCTATATCTAATTAAATTAACATCCAAAACGTTACTATCTAACTAAAGAGTAAACAAATTTTTGCAAACCTAAACATTCAAATAGTAAAAAAATAGTCCTTAGAAATTGCAAAAATAGATAAGCGATGAAAGACTGTCATAAATGAATGTCATGGGAAAGCAGTGCCATATAAAATAACATTAATTCCAGGATGAAACATTAGTTGAGACATGAAATTATTCTTAGCTTCAACACAATCAAAAAAACATCAAGTTGACACCCAAGATACCTAAGATTAGGATAGGATAAAATTCTATAGGGTAGGCCAACTGAAATAGTCAATGTGCAGCTGACTCTCTCAATATCTTTCCGCCACCACAGATCAGATTGAAAGTTAACAGATTTTTTCTCACGAAAAGCCAGAAATCTCCAATTTGGCGATGCGTTGGTCCAGAAAAACACAATAAGACTGGCCAAATTTCATTCCTTAGACATGGGTGGACACTTGGCTCCACCACTTCCATACTCGTGCACCTCTCCTCCTGTACAACACAAGTGCAAATACAGGGGGAAAATGATTATGCCATACTCAAAGGTTTTACTATCACTACGATTACGCTACCCATTACGAAGTGATCAATCCAAGTGTCCACTGCTATGAGTAAATAGCTTGACTACATCTTCATATTCTAGTTGTCATGACAATTAAAATGAATCTAGACAATATGTAATCAGAAAATGAACAGACACTAAATAAAATTCAACCACAAAAAAGCCAACTGATGATAAACTGCATCAAACCATCATATAAGGTGAAATATCATACTATAGCTTAAATGCTACAAGAACGGCCATTCGAGATCAACTAAAATCATAAGCACGCAAATTAAAGCTACACGCAGAAACAAATACTAAATAGAAAGTAGCATCTAGTATCTCTTAAACCAACTACTTATTATAAACTACGAAAGCAGATACTGCAAACTACTGGGATTCAAGCAACCCAACCAGTCCCATTGTGTATTGACATCGATCTTTGAGCCCCTCCTTTGCTGCTGGAAGAATTCATTGTGACCTCATGATTTAAGACTTTTAAAAGGCCAGGGATCCTCAAGTTGAAGTTCAAAATCCAGCAAGATATCCAACTATCAAAATTACTGTTGTTGGGCTTGTCGAGACTGAGCGCTGCCATAGCCACCACCGTAACCAACCTGCCCACCATTTCCCTGCGGGGTTCCATAATTTCCAGATGCATGAGTTTGTTCTGATCTCCAAGCTGCATTTCCATAACCTGAATTTCCATTTGCATCCCCATAGCCACCACCCATATAGCTACCACTGCCACCACTACTTGTTAGTTCACCCCCACCAGGACCACTAGCACTACTGTTTGGAGCACTCCCAGTTCGTCCACCAACAGTACCATATGCACTTGAATTATAAGAACTATCACTTCCCCCATATCCACCATACCCACCATATCCATAACCTTGGTTCCCATATCCAGCAGCTCCACCAGGGGACTGACCAGCGGTTGCTGAACCAGGACCACCACCACCAGATCCAGCACCACCACTGGGAGCACCCCAAGGAGCAGTATTCCCATAGCCCATAGATCCATAACCAGAAGGTGCCTGAGCAGGCCATGAACTCCTTGGGCCTCCTGGTGGACCACCAGCATAAGCAGCATTAGGAACATTAGGATTCCCATATGTTGCACCAGCAGGTCCACCATACCCAGCAGTGGCACCGCCATAACTTCCATATGCACCATACCCGATACCATTATTAGCCGGACCATACCCATACCCAGGAGCACTATAGGCAGAAGAGCCATAAGGAGGGAATCCACCTGCAGCGCTTTGAGGCTGCATATACCTACTAGAATCCATACGACCATCATATGCACTTTGGTTACCACCAGATGCCCCATACCCTTGATACCCACCAATTCCAGAACCACCACCTCCAGCACCACCCATCATACGGCCACTTGCACCAGGATTGGCATCCTTGGGAAGTGCACGCTTTACCTCAACTTGTTTACCATTTAAATCATGAAATGATTTGTGCAAAACCCTATCAACGGCCTCCTCAGTATCAAATGAAATAAACCCAAATCCTCGTGGCCGTCCAGTATTCTGGTCATACATGACTACTACATCAGTCACATGTCCATAAGACTCGAAGTACTGACGAAATTTTTCTTCAGTCAGGGTAGGAGGCAGCCCTCCAACAAATATCTTTTTAGTTCTGATGTTTCCTCCATTTCCAGAATTCATTCCAGAATTGGAATTTCCACCTCTCGAGGTGACAGAAATTTGTTGATCCTCTCTTGAGAAAGCCTTTTTGGCATCAACCTGAATGATGACATTATAAAATAATTGCTAGTTAGGCCCTTAATTGATGATGACAAGCAAAGATGACATGGGGTCGAAAATAACCAAAATTCAAAAATTATAATCTCGACGAAGAGGCCTTAAATCATGGATTTGGATATCCATATATCCAAAACGATACAAGACAAAACATGATCAAAACTATCAAACGATCTCAAAATAATCATTACTGTAAGTACTGCTTTCAAGCTGGGGCAGACTCATACATGAGAGCAAGTAAACCAATATTAACTTATTCCGGAATACTAGCTTATACATGAAAACTTGTGCTTAGGCATATCATTGAAGGAAATGGAACATATAATAGCAACTTCAAAGGAGTTGTACTACTTTGCATTTCAAGAATTGAACAAAGAGGATCAATTCTTAAAATATCAGCACTGCTATCATCTATCATAAACATTTACACATAACTGACACGGATAAACTGCAAACAAATAGCAGTAGTTCACACAACAAGTAGCATAGCGACTACTTGTGTCCTGATAACTACGCCCGCAGACAACAAAAAAAAACTTCATCATTTACAAGAGTAGACCAAACACTTCTTGAAGTAAGAAAACCAAGTATCAAAGACAGACAGGAACGAAACAATTAGCCCAGCGTTACAGAAACTAGTCAACCAAAAGTAAGTGCATGCCAAGAAAAAAAAAACCCTAGCCACTCGAAATCCAAAATGGGTAAACCAGCAATCACATGCCTCAATTCCAAGAGCAAACCACGAAAACAATTAAAACCCTTACCAAAACCCCATCAATCATTCCACCACAAAAAAAAGACTCATTTTATCCCAAAAACAAACACAGCTCCAATTCGAAACCAGCACAGCAACAAACAAGCCCAAAAAAAATTAAAAATGAAGTAAAAAATGGAATATAAGCGTCACCGTTCTGCCATCTATGACATGTTTATCCTCGAGAACCCTATCAAGAATGGAGGGATCCGCGAAGACGACGAAACCAAAGCCCCTGGGCTTGCCAGTGTTCTTCTCCCGCATAACAGAAGTGCTCAAAACGTCGCCGTAGTTTCCGAAATGCTCCTTGAGCTTGTCCTCCGTAGTGTCCCACGAAATCCCACCGATGAATAGCTTGCCTTGATCCGAATCCATTTCCCCTCTCTCCCTCTGTATGTATATACGAATAAATAAAAATGAATAGTGTTGAGTGCGGTGGTGGTGGTGGTGGATTTGGTGAGAGGGGGGAAGGTGGGAAATTTAGGTTTGATTTGGGAACGGAGAAGAAAAAAGGAAGAAAGAAGGAAGAGAGGGTTTGGAGGTTGAGGGCTTCGAATAAATGGAATGAGAGAGTGTGTGGGTTTTTGTAATGTAGTACAAATGGTTTTCAAAAAGTACTCCCTTTCAACGGCTCAGATTTGCTTCATTCCATTTACTCACACGTGTCCCCCATGCTAATTCTTGCAATAATAAATCAGAATTGGACTCTTAATGCTTTTCTTGGACCAAGAAAGAAATTTCAGTAAGAGAAAAAATAATTAATAACAAAAATAATTTTAACAATGGTTCTCTTTACGGTTTTATTTGCATCAAATGATTTAAAAATTATTTCTTCTTTATGTCATTAAACAAATTGATTTTTTTTAATATATAAATGTTTGTCGTCAATGAATACATATATAAAATTACTCTTTTGTTGAACTTGAAGATAAAGTTTTTTTTTTTTCTTTTGAGGTTTAATGGCAGTTTAATCCTTTAACATTCTTTAAATTAAGTAACTTTAATCAAAGATAAAATTATCAAGACTGGTTAAAGTTCCTAAATCAATACAAATTTAGTTCAATTTAAAAAAGAAAAAAAAAGATAACATGTCACCAATTTGCGTTAAAAAAGTTAAGAAAATATTTTATTACACTTAAAAAACAATCCAACTAATAAGGTATCAAAATTACATAACCAATAAGTTTTAATTATCTTCAACTCTCCTTTTTCATTACTTTTATTTTATCAAAACAAAAATATTTCAATTCATAATTCTTTTCTTATTCTATTATAAGGTTTTTTATTTTTTCATTATATATCACTTTTCATCTCTTGATACTCATCCAAAATATTTAAAAATGTCAAAAGTAAGTCAATTCAGCTCATACAACTTGATTTACTAAGAGTTTGAGTTAAATACAAATCAATTCAATCTGACTCGATGTTTTGTAAGTTAGGAATATTGTAAATTGACTCAACCCATTATAAGTAGGTAGGTTAGACAAGCTAATTTACTAAATCATGTTTTAGTCTTCTAACTTGTTTTATATGTTTTTTTATTGTCGATCAAAGCATATTGACTCAATCCACCTAGGAGTGTAATTGAAGTGTTAATATTTTGAAAGTGATATTATAAAAGATAACATGTAAAAATGAAAGTGTCAACATATTTGGTATAGACAACTAAATTAAACATCCAAATCATTCAAACACTATTAAGTAATATTATAATCTTAAAATATATCAAAATATCAACTTATGTAATTAAATGTGGTAAATAATTATAATGAAAAAGTGATAAAAAGAATCATAAAGTTTTGTTCTTTATGAGTTATGAGTCAACCCATCTCAAACCCAATTTGAAATTATTAATCACAAGTTAAGTGAGTCGAGTTCAACTTACATTTAAATTAGCTACATTTTTTCAACATAATCTAAGTCTAACCCAAGTCTAACTCGTGGTGACTTAAGTTAGCTTACTTGGTTGAACTTATCTTGACATCCTTAACACACCACCAACCCTTTATGCACACACCAAATACCAACATAACAATTTAAAATTATCATTTAGTATATATATATGATGTATATTTTTGAAATTATAACTTGTAGATATTATTTTATATATATTCACATACGTATATTATAGGCATATTATTATGTATTTTTGTCATAGTTATTCCAATAATTTGAAATTTGATTCCAATTTTCACATTAGGAAAAAAATAGATAGAAGAAAAAATACTAAACTTAAAATCTGTATTTGTTCAAATTAAATGAATCAATATGTTTAATCCACCAATTTCAAGGTTTTAGGGGCTTAAAGCATATTTAAAAAAATTAGGTCTTTTTTAAATTAATACAACAATTCAAATTATGATATTTTTATCTAAAATTTATTTGAAGTTTAACTCTTTTCTTTTTTTTTAAGTTTTGAATAACCTGATTCATATCTTCTAATTGATATATTTTTATATAAAATTAAAATCTATAATATATAACACTACATATAACTTATAAATATATAAAATGAGACTAAGATAAAAAAGATAAAACTTGATTGTTAAAACAATGAACATTACTTTGTCTTAAAGTCTCAAGTCTCCTACTATCTTTTTATATTATTCTTTGGTAAATCTTTAAAATTAATTTATAAATTCTAAATTTCTAATGTTCTTTGCTAAATTTGCACAAATTAATAATGAAAAATAAAAATATTTTTAGATTAATTCATCAATTTGATATTATTTTTATTTGATATTGATGCACTCAAAATGAGCAAAAGTGAACACAAACTCTGATTCCTCAATCTACCACTTCAAGTCTTCAAATAAAGACACACGCATAAATACATAGTATAGAATGATAAAACAAATTTGAAATTGAAAAATGGCCTGATGATAATCAAACACTTAAATTGAAAAAATATTATGGAAGAACCAATGAAAGAGTCAGAGAAAGAAAAGAGATAAGTGAAGAAGTCATATAAAAGGAAGGAGATAAGTAAAAAAGCGAAAGAATGAAAGAACAACTAAAAGAAAGAGATAAGTGAAAGAGTTAGAAAATGAAAGACATATAAAGAAATGATGTGAATATGATAGAACAGTAGAAAGAGATAGGAAGAAAATTATAAAGTTTTAATATAGTAAAATGAGATAGAAAGAAAATTAAAAACTTTTAATAGATAGGACTTCTTTACTATTCAATTTCTTTTTAAAAAATATTATTAATTTATTATAAAAAGGTTCAAAAAATATTATTTATTAAATAATATTTATAG
>Ga0123340_1002171_pt1 | contig 17455 bp, 9 predicted proteins | sample SirMexnodulemix_FD_89961 | JGI IMG/M metagenome (GOLD analysis project Ga0123340, IMG submission 89961) | Root nodule microbial communities of legume samples collected from Mexico - Siratro Mexico nodule mix | ecosystem: Host-associated > Plants > Roots > Nodule | place: Mexico: Nepantla... | reverse complement strand
TACAATACAAATATTTTTATAGATAATCTCACATATCCATGAATAAGACTTCATGCGGTTTTTAAATGCAATTTATCTATTAAACATATAAAAATTTTAGGATTATTTCAAGAATTTTGAATTTTTTTTTCAAAAAATAGAGTATTTATTATATATTTATATTTATTTAATATTTCATGTCTAAACCCTTTCCTTGTTTGATTTGATTAAAATTAATTGCTGGTAGCTTACAAAATTATATACGAAAGTATTGTTGATTTAGATGAAAGATAAACCTTCAAATGCCTCAATTACGATAAAAAAAAAAGGAGCCCACAGTAAAAAAAATTTAAGCTTCTCGGATAAGTTTGTTAAAAAATATTTATAGAAAAAGGAAAAATAAAATAACTATTTTATAAACTACAATTGATAAACTACTATAATCAAATTTTATAAAACGTTTTTACTTATTATTGAAATGACAATATGTCTAATAAAAAATGGTACGTGAATTTTTTATTAAATATTAATAATTTTTTCTTTTAATATTTTGAGTTTCGAAATTCACGTCAAATTTCAATTGCGTCATTTCATTTTCCGCCCAAAACAAATCCTCCCTTCGCGCTCGTCAAGGGAGTAAGAGAAAAGACAAAAAGAACAGAGAAAATGACGGAAAGTGAAGGAAAGCGTGAGAAAATGCTCAGACAGAAGAAAGGTGGAAGCCTCCTCGTATTCACCGGAGGTGCTGCGGTGCTCGCGATTGCGGCGAATCTCGCCATCGCCGCATTAAAGCATCACAAGGAAAAAAATGCAAAGAAGAAAGGTACTTCGTCTTCCTGAACACTTCAATTTTCTCTTACTCTACGCTTTTCAGCTACCTGAAACGCGTGAGTGAATAACTTGTTAAATTTTAGGATCGTTTCACTGAAGCGACTAGTGGAATTTTGTAGATCTTGCAGGTTCTAAGGTGCGTGTTAACCTATCTGCGAGTGAGATACTTAAATTAGCTGAACAAATCATTGCCAACTCGAAGAAGGTCCATAGTTCTGTTGCGTCGGTGCCTCTCGTCAAGGTACTGTCAATTCGATCTATATACTGCACTGAATCCTGATCTCACTGTTCGTTATCTAATTATGTTGAATCTAATTAGTTAAAGACATTGTCGCATTTGTTAGGAAACGTTTGTATTTTTTCGTTCAAACGAGACATAGTCTTTGAGATGTAGTAGCATTTTGTTCATTATCTAACTTTTGCAATCGGATCAGTGTTAAACTGCATCGTTTTGTAGACTACGCTTTCAGTGCCTGAACTGAAAGTTGGAAATTATACAGCACTGCTGCACAACAAGTCTTGAAAGTAGTTAAATCCAAATAAGACCCTGGAAGAACAATCATTTAGTCCCAACTTTTAAATAAATGTGACTTGGATAATAACATTTCTGGGTAAATAGTCAATTCGGTCAACCAAACTATGAGATATTGTCACTTGAAAATAATAAATTAAAAAAAAGGTTCTTTAAAAGTTTAATTGTCACTTACTTTAGTTGAAGTTTTAAAAATTCATGTGTGATTTAAATGGTAATGTTAAAATACTTTTAAGGACTATAGTGACAATAAGTTGCTAACTTCAGAGACTAAAGTGATATCAAAGACATTTATTTTGAAATTTTTTAATGGACTAAAGTTACCACGTTTACATATATTAACATATTCTTAAGGATTAAATAACAATAAATGGTTAAATCTAGAGAATTAGACAAAAAACTGTAAATTTTAGACTTATTTGAATTTTTTTAGTTGCAAAGCCTAATGTGAGAAAATGACGGTTCACTCTCTCTCTGTTTTTTTTTTTTTTTTTCAAATTATATTTTTGTATGATATGATATGTATTTACTCATTTTCATTTATTGTTCGGTTGCCAATTTCTGCAGGTTACATATGCAAATGTTATAGCACCTCTGGCAGAACTGCAAGCACAGCAATTTCCACTGGTTCAGTCTTGTGTGTTTCCAAAGATGGTATCTACTCGGGAAGATGTACGCAAAGCAAGTGCAGAAGCAGAGCGAAGGATAGATGATCATTTTGATGCGTGCAGGTTTGCTAACATTAGTTTATAGTTTCTTACACTATCAATGATTCCTGCGAAGTGCTGGACATGAGTTTTTGATGGGGCAGAAATGCCCTACCAATATATTATGGATTTGACAATGATGAAGTCCTGTCTATTCTCAGTGATTTCAGAGTTTACTGAAAGCTAATTATGAGGAGAGTGAGGATAAGTTAACACTACACTATTATTAAGCTGCATGCATGGCTTGGTCTAATGAATTTGTTTGCACCACCTGCCAAAAATTGTTTCATTGATATTGTTAGGTTGACTTTTCCAGATCACGTGTCTTTTCGTCTCATAAATTATGAAACTGAATATTATGTTGTTCATGCAAGTGGATCAGCAAACGTGAAGATGTGTATCTTGTCATTAAAGCATTTGCAGTAAGGGGAGAGAGGATGAATGCTGAAGTCAACCGCTTTGTTCAAACTCTGGTAAGAACCAAGGAGTTGTCTGAAATGTAGTCCGCTTTTTTCTCTTTTTGGATGCAAGATTTGCCTAGAAAAGTAATGGGATGAACAAAGCGAATGTAGGGTTGCACTATATGCTAATATACTTTTCCATGAAACGTATGAAATCCATATTTGATTTTTTCCCAATCAGTGACAGGTGAGAGACTTTGAGCGAAATGGATTGAACCTCACTGCAAGCAAAAGAGAAGAATTGCAGCGTATAAAAGCTCAGATTGATGAATTAAGCATCAAATATATCCAAAATCTCAATGACGATACCAAGTTCTTTCTCTTCAATGAGTCAGAGTTAGCTGGATTACCTCTGGAGTTTCTCAAGGTTAAGTGTGACAATTCTTCCTTCAATTAATAAGGATTTAGAGGTTAATAAATTGTCTATAGATATGATTGAACTTTATGACTTCATTTGATCCATGTAGCCAGTTCCATCTAGTGAGAAAAGGCTTGGTTGCTGTTGTTGTATTCTTTCATCAATTCACTTAAATAGTGTAGGCATGTTTTTGAAATTTTTCCTTTCCCTTTTTGCATCTTCCCCCAAGTCAACTGTTAAATACTCGCTCATGAGTTAGGTACTTTCAAATCTGATTTGTATTAAATTATTCTTAATCCTCTGTCTTCTATTATTTCTTCATACATAACTTTCATATAAATTGTCTTTCTGAGTCGGACACTATTTGGGATTGGACTTGGAATGGTTGCCTCTTCATTGAACTATTAAATCCTAAAACACTACTTGACTTTCCACTGTCTGTGATCGGGAAAAAATAGGACAAGTAAAGGGAAGGGACAATCATATCACTCACATGTAGGTTTGGGAGTCCTATTTAAAAATGGAGGGTTCATGGAGTAACCTGGTGCCTTTAGTGTTGCTCTTACAGGGATGCATTTGCTTATCTCCATATCAGCCCCTTTCCTTCCCTTCCCACAGCGAAAATAGGTAAATAAAAATTTGATTTCCATTTACTTCCACTTTACTTTTACTCCAAGTAAACAGTGATACTTTTAGTTTTTACTTACTATACATCCACACAATATGAATAGCCTCCATCTCCGTTTGAAAACGATTCCCTCCACAGTCAATTTAAAATCCCAAATCCAGCCATGAAGTATGGCTCTTTTGACTTAACGAATGAAGAATTGGAAGGAACCATTATTTGGGAAGTGGAAAAAAGAAAGTACAGAAGGAATATCAGCATCATAAATTTTAAGATAAGATGATATTTAACTGACTGGACCATTTAAGGTCATAATTAATGCAATACACCAGTTCGATCTCCATGTCTAACACAGATTGATTGCATATCTCTTCCGGACGAACGTGGTACAGATATCTAATTTAACTCTAATCAAGCGTTCATGCATTATGGTGGCTCGTTTCTGCTTTTGCATTGCCTTCAATTGCTAGGCATTTTTTTTGCTGGTTGTAATATTATTGAATTAAATGCATTTCTCCACAGGATTTAGACAAATCGGAAAATGGAAAATTTAAAATTTCCATGAGAAGTCATCATGTTGCAGCTGTACTTCAATTTTGCAAGGTATGGGGAATGGATGTAAACTAATTAGCTATATAATTATTTGCTAAATAAGTGGTATATTATGGAGTAAGATTAAATTGGCTCTTGCACCATATTTTAAACTATTAGTGAGAAGAAGCAGGAAAATTTTTGTATATGGTTTAATAAGATGGTATTCTTGTATGTGTAAAGGTTTAAAATTAGTGAAATGACCATGTGACTAATCTTTCCATGTGAGTCTGATTTGGGAAAGCTCTAGAACAAAAAGCTAGGATGCGTCCTTCCCTTTTTGTAAAACATTTTTTTACAAAGGGCTATACTGTTTTTTTTTTCCCACAATGAATTGTTTTTTTATTTTTATTGATAGTTTACAAGGAGTTATCATTTTTTAATTCATTATTTGGTTGGCAAATTAATTAATTGACATTGTTGCTTAATATGACACAAAATGACTGTAGCTAAACAGAGTAAGGATTTAGTACATGAAATATATTGCTAGTTAGATCACTTGAATATTTCCATAGGCACGAGCACAAATATCAATCTTCTAAGAACTTCATTGCTCAAATATCACAACGTTGCAAAATTAGACCACCTTAGTATTTCTATAGAATGTCGTTTTTTCTCCTTTGGACTTCGTGGATATTTGTGTTTATTTTCATTTATTTAGGGAAACTATACTAACAAGGTCTATAATTCTTTATCGAGCACATGAAGGTTGGAACTACAAGGCAGATGGTATCAGGGGCATATGGGAATCGGTGTGGGGAAACCAACATTTCTATCTTAGAAAGCCTGGTAATTTTCATTGATGGCATTACTCATTAAGGAGTAAGGAGTTAGGATTCCACTTATTTATTTACTATCAAATACTTTTATCAATGAGAAATTATCTTGTGATTGGACCGTGTTGCAGGTCACTGATAATTTGATATGCATTAAACCTCTGGTTATTTCGTTTCAATTAATAAGAGTTTGCTAGAAAGAGTATGGTTCTTACGTAATTTTTTAGTTTTATATTGCTATTATGAACAACTTTACCAATAAATAGTAGTGAATACTAAAACAGTGGTATTTATTGGTCTTGAATGGATATAGTTCGGTTTTAAATTTGTATTAGACCATCAAATTATGAAAAAAATAAATAGTAGGTTTGTTTGACATCTTTCATATTGTTTTCTATGGTTCTTAATTTTGTTACTTCTAGACTTGTTTATTAGTATAATCATATTACAGTTTGTTCTTGCTGATATTTTATTGGGATGATTCAGGTGCAACAACGTCATAAATATGCTCGTTTACTTGGCTTTTCATGCTATGCAGAGTATGCCATCGATGTTAGAATGGCGAAGACTCCAAAAAAGGTGGTAATCTCATCACAGGAATGCAATAATCTATTTTCCATCGGAAGCACTAGAAGGCTAGTTAGATTATTCCATGAATTGCTTTTTGTTGGTTTGCATAATCAGTGGAAGAGCATTCCATTCAAACTCTGTTTTTATAACTTGTTCTCAGTAGATAAGTTTTTCCTGAAAGAAGGAAAGTAAAACTGGGCTATGTATCATGCAAGCAAGCTTCTCTGTTTACATACTTGTTTATACTTCCTATCTCTACACTCACCTTTTCTCTTCTATCAGGTATTTCCTTGTATGAATAGGTTTTAACACATCAATTATGCTGAAAAGCAAAATCATAAGAATGTTATTAAGATAGCTGTTGTCATATGTTATTTGGTACTAGAGCAATTTTAGCTCATGCTTGTGTGCATATTGTTGGAGGGCAGCAAGGATCAGTAGTCAGTAATTATTATAAAAAAAGAATACAATAAACTGAGGTGTTTTCTTAAAATATTTAAAAATGAATATCTCAAAATTCTAACGTAGTTCTCTGATAGTTTACACAAAACATGTGTCAGATAATGACACACGAGATTAATCAGAAATGCAGTGTAAATATACTACATTGGGCTTCCCTATGATGACAGCCGGTGCAGCACAACTCTAATTCAAAATTAAAATGAATGTTTGGCAATGGCAAACTTTCTTAGGTCAGTCTAAATCCAATAAGTAATAACTGCTGCCTGCTTGGTGATATTGGGAAAATAAAAAATGAAATTATAATCATAGATGCACTTTTTTCTTTGCCATAATCTGAGAGTAATTTGTAATTTGAGAGATTACTATATTTAATCTTGCACTGTTCTTTTAAACTCTTTTCGTGATGCTGATATCTAATTCTGGATTTTTCTTAATTTCATCCAGGTGTTTGAGTTCCTGAAAGACATATCGGCAAGTTTAACTGACTTGGCCATGAAAGAACTTAATATCTTGAAAGATTTGAAGGTTTGCACTTTTTTGGTGTATGCTTTTTACAATAATTTATATTTCTCTCATTACTAGTTTTATTATGACATCAGAAAAAAGAGGAAGGGGAGTTTCCATTTGGAATTGAGGACCTACTATATTATGTAAAACGCATTGAAGAACAGAGCTACGATTTGGATTTTGGAGAAATCAAGCAATACTTTCCAATTAGTGTGGTTCTATCGGGGATCTTCAAAATTGTCCAAGATCTATTTGGTAATTATGTCTGACATTTTATTTGACCTTATGTTTTACTGCCTCGGTCATCGGATATTCCGTTGTTGTGCAAAGTAACTAAAGGATTTCTTGGTAATATATCGTCAATTTAGGAATAATAAACCGTTCAACTGTTGAATTCATAAAGTGTGGTTCACGAGCAACCATTTACTGACTTAGTTAGCCGCTTGAGTGCTTGACTTTTATTGGGCTGAAAATATTTTATCATTAATTTTTTACTTTTCGGAATATTGATTTCTTCGTAATAGAATGTATATTGATACTTGTTCTTGCATTTTTCACACAGGCTTAAGGTTTGAGGAAATTTCAAGAGCAGATGTTTGGCATTGTGATGTTCGTGTTTTTACCGTGCTGGACTTGGGTTCTAGCGAACTCTTAGGTTATTGCTACCTTGATTTGTTCTCAAGGTCGGACTTTTTAGCTATTTGTGCTTCACCATTTGTTGTTTGCTAGTGAAAGGTGAAAACAGTTTCATGTTGTTTATTGTTACAGGGAAGGAAAATATGGTCATACTTGTGTATTGGCTCTCCAGAACAGTGCATTAACAATCAGTGGGGCAAAACAGGTTTATTTTTTGTGAATTCAAGTTAAAATTTTTAAATATTCTGATTGTAGGCATCATTTCCTATGTAGTTGGGTTGGCTTTGAAAGGTTCTCTGCTTGTCCATGTAAATGACAATTTTGAACTTTGTTCTGGTGCATGTGCCAGTTCTTATATTCAGTTCAATATGGCTTTTTTAAGATGTCGAATCTTCGTACTAGTCAGATGGAGAGGCTTCCTTAAAAATAAAAAGGACCATGCACTGAACACCAAAGAGGTGCTGTAAACACAACCCTATCTCATGACATGTTAGGGGTCCATAAATCTCCTTGAAATTTCATGCTTTCTGTCCACCTTTACCCACATACACCATTGGAACAGCCTAAATCACATTACCTTGCAAATCTAGTCTTCGTTCCAAACCTTTGAAGTGTGTCATTGGTTTAAGAAACTTTACCAACTCGAAGGACACAATAAGGATTCAATAAGAACTGTTGTCAATGAGAACAAAGAGGACCTTGTAGTTCTAGTCTTGACCCTAAAGGGCATTTCTCATCTGTCATAGTTTAAGACAAAATTAAAAAAGCACTTTGGAGTTTAGAGATGTAATGTCTGCTTATATCACTAAGAGCTGGCAGACCTTTTATGCATGTCCGTCGTGATGTATCTATTTTTTATTTTTGTATAAATCTCTATGATGACTAAGACGCCTACATGCTCTTCATGCATGGTTGTTTATTAATAAAATTAGGACCTTGGTATTTGTATGAACAAAAAAGCGTGATCTTCTTTCTCTTAATTTTTGCCCCTTTTTTATGTATATGTAGATACCAGTTGCATTGCTAATTTCTCAGTGTCAAAAGGAAGTTGGTAGTTCTGGATTATTGCGGTTTTCTGAAGTGGTCAGTCTTTTCCATGAGTTTGGCCACGTGGTATGTTTGCTTTTGCTTCCATTAAATACGATTTCCTAATCAGAACTATATTTTCATCTATCATGATATGCATTATAATTCTATTTGCTAGTTTGGGTTTGGGGGAAAGGTAAATAAAATGAAAGTTGTGTATAATTGACATCCTTTTTGTAGTATCTTACATATACTTTTCCTTTTATTTATGATAATTAAAACTGTTACAAGCATTGTTATGAGACACTGAACTCGCTGACTAATGAGTTGACAATTCTAGGTAGAGACATCGAGGTAACTCTCTTTCAAACTCATTTCTTTATGAAGTCCAGTAGACTTGGTAAACATGTGCAAATGTGCATAAAATTGCAAGCTAAGAAGTGAGTTTGGGGTAGAATTAGGGAATAGAAATTGAGAAATTGAAGACTTGTTGGATTTGTGAGGCAAAGTTTACTTTGCAGGCATTAAGAAAGGGTTTGGGGTTGGTTGGCTATTAAGGGTGCTGCAAACTACACGAAACAACATTCTTTGCCTAAGGATAGTCTTAACGGTAGGGTTTACGTTTAAAATGATTTCATAAGCTAGAAACTAATCCGAACTGGGCCTTATTTTTGTTTTGTTTGTATGAATCAACTTGTAGTTTCCTGTCATATTAGTTAATCGTTGGGGGTGTCTTCTCTTTTCTGTTATTTCACCCATACACTGAATGGACATCCTACTGTGGAATTGGATTTTTAATCTTTGCACGCTGTGCTCTATGCCCTTGATTTAGAGAGTTGGGTGTATTGCTTTTGATTATCAACTAGATTTTTATGATTACTATTTGCTCTACCTCAGTTATTTATAAGATTCATTCTGTAATAGCTTGAATTCGGGTATAAATTGCACAGTATTTTCATGCAGGTGTGGCATATAGTAATACTTGTTTAAATTTAGTTTTGTTTGCACATGACATTATTTACCTTTCACCTTTATTCTGATGTTATTTCTAAAACCACTGTTAGGTTCAACAAATTTGCAACCGTGCATCGTTTACCAGAATTTCTGGACTATGTGTTGATCCAGACTTCGTGGAAATTCCTTCTCAACTGTTAGAAAACTGGTAACAAAATCAATACATATTTATCCTTGTTCTAATTCTTATTTAGGATAAACATTTATCAAAAGATTAATCAAACATAGATTCAAACTTCTTCCTTTTAGGTGTTATGAAAGCTATTCTCTCAAGTTGATTTCGGGATTTCATCAGGTGAGTTACACTAAATGTTCCCTCCATCATCTTCTAAAAGTTTGGTTTTTCTTTATATATCGTCATTTTTTTAGGTAACCTCAATCTTACACGTCTACTTAATGCTTTTTTTGAACTATTAATAAATATATTAACTGTCACTTGCAGGACATTACAAAGCCGTTGAAGGATGACATATGCAATTCAATTAAAAGATGGAGGACTTCTTTTTCTGCAATTAAATTGAAGCAAGATATTCTATGCTGTATGCTTTACATTTTCAATGTTACAGTTTACCTCAATATTTTCTGAATTTTCTTATACTTTTACTTATATTACGTGATGCTTATTCAGATTATATTAGTCTGGTATGGAGAGTCATTTACGCTGTAAACTGTAGTTCCTCTTAAATGGTAGTTACATTATATTGTCATATACAATGGTTTGACCTCTACAAAGTAGAGAATATTTCTTATTGTCTGGGATTTGATTTAGAGTCTGTTAATTTTGATAAAAAAATATATTTTTGGAGTGAAACATGATTTTATTTTTGGTTGATGTTCTTCAACATGAATTATCAGCAAGTGAAATTGATTTTTATACGAGTGACAATTTGTAGCTTTCTAGTAAACTGAATTGTTTCTGGTTGCTAAAAATGATTTAATGTTTGGTTAATATTCTTAAAAACATCTATATTTATCCTTCAGAAGTAACTATCCCATCCATATAGAATCAATTCTTCTAAACTCACTTTTAAAATAGCATTCCTAAACATAAATTGAACTTTTAGCATAATTTCTTTCAAAATCAATTCTACTAATATCTAAACCAAACATACCTCAGTCAATGGCTCTATATTGTATGTATGCGCAATGTGCATTTGCTAGAGTAGAAGTGAAATTAGATAAGTATCTAAAATGTTTATTTTCTATCTGAAGAAAGGTGAAATGATCATAAGCACTACTTTCTACCAGTGCTGTTTACTTTTGATTATTTTTTCAGTTATTATTTAAGAATCAGCTGGTTAATATTTCTTGGGTGGGGAACGGGACATAATGTTTACAAAGATTGAACATCCTAATTTCTTCTCATATTTAACTTAAGATCTGCTTGTTATCAGGTCTCTTTGACCAAATCATACATTCCGCGGACAACATAGACGTTCAGGAATTATTCAAGCATCTTCATCCCATGGTAAATGATTTAACATTGCTTCTAATTTTAAGTTCAATTTTTGTGATTTAAGCGTGAAAGGAAGTTCATGTAAATTTCATTTCGCAGGAGATGTTAGGCTTGCCTATACCAGAAGGAACCAATCCTGCATCATATTTTCCTTCTACTGTCATAGGTTATGAGGCAGCTTGCTACAGTCGTATATGGAGTGAGGTTTGAATAACTCGTTACTTCTTTGTGTGATACCCTTGTCAAAATTAATGATAATCAGTTTTCATTGCAAGCATCTTTTAATTTTCATTCATCCACGGATAGATTTCTCACTTTCCTTATTATGTTTCTGGAAAAAGTCTTCACCTATCATTGAATTTGAAAAAATAAATCTGAAGTGTTAAAATGTTTCAGGTTGTTGCTGCTGATATATTCACCTCAAAGTTCTGCAACGATGTTTCAAACCAGCATGCCGGCATGGAATTCAGGAACAAGGTAAGTGTTGGCATTGACGTTCTGAATTGGGAGCCGAAAATTCAGCATTATATTTATATGAAAATCGTATATAATTGTCATTCCTAAATTTTCATTCCCAATATTATGGTGTTCTAATTTTTTTGTTCTTGGGATAACAATAGCATGCAGCAATTTATTGGTTTGTAACGGAATTTGGGAGATTGCAATTGTAAATTTAGTAGTATCTATTTTCATACAGATTTTAAAACATTTGCAGGTTTTGGCCACGGCGGGAATGAAAGATCCTATTGATGTGTTATCAGATTTCCTAGGAAGAGAACCATCAATCCAAGCTTACATTGAGAACAAAGTCAAGTATGCTTTGTAAGGCTTTTTGGCTTATCATGTACATTAAACATTTTTTTGAAGCATCGCTTTTTCATTGATAATTAATAGGTTAGTGTAAAAATTAGTACACTTTTATTTGTTATATATATCTAAATCAATGAGAAATTATCTGTTTAAAATTTCTCTAAATTAAATAAACATAATTTTAGTCGGTTCCCTTAACAGCTGCTAATAATACCTTTTTTTTTATTTATGAAATCATATTCAGTAACATTTTTACTTTGAGAAATAAATATTTTCAAAATAGATGGGAGAATTTTATATTATATTATATATATAGCAGTATATTTAGTAAGATTTATTCCGTCAAAAGGAGAACAAGATGTAAGATAACCAAATTAAGTATGATTCAAAAATCTTTTCAAGAAATTGGAGCTGAAAGTTATGATTGCTTATATAACTAAATTTTTTTAACTTTTTGTTTACTATTAGAGGTTTACAAATTATTGATTTAATATACTTTTGTATTGGTTTTTTTTTATCAAATTATTTTATTATTTCAAATAAAGTATTTATTATATTGGAAAATGATAACTTTTTAAATTATAATAAAAACAAACTTTTGCACCAATATTACTTGAAATTTAATTTATAAAAAACTTAGATTATCAGAATTTAAAACAAATAGATATGAATTCATAACTATTAAAAATAAATACATATCTAAAATTAAGATTTGATATAGTAACTCTTAAATACATATTCTATTAAACATATTCTATCACGTCATTTATTTAGCTCGTTTGTACGATATCTTCACGTCATTAATTTTTTTTTTCAAAAGCGGGAACATCGTTTGGGAACACTAAATTTTGCCAAGCAGCAGACACCTTTTGCATTGATAAAATTTTCAATGCAGTCTTGATTTTAAGACCAAAATCAACCATTTTCAAAAATAAAGTAATTATGGTAGAGATTATCCCTAATAACAAATTTGTAGCTTTAGATATTCTAAACATGTAATAACGAAGAAAGTTGGGAAAAGTTGCATTCCGCTTCCCAGCAAGCTAGTTCTAAACTCCAGACATGTATGGAGCAGAAAAGCATCGTGATTCCCAGTTTGATAATAGATATTCAAAAGAGTGAATGGGTCAACGCATACCTGCATAAAAATCAATATCAGGAAGGAGATGGTGAATGACATGAGCAACAGCATGGAACAGGAAATAGTTTCAGAGGGATACACTTACCAATTGATACAAATAATCTTCATAGGAAACTTTCGATGTTAAGTTCAACAAAGGAGCAGGGATCAGGGATGTCAAAGTTGTTTAGTACCTGAATGTATATATAACAACCAGAATTAATAGTTGTATTATATGACTCCAAAATATTTTGTTTTCCGAAATAACAATATTAATGTATGCATTTATTGCCAGTAAGAAACAATCAATCGACAGTACCCATATTATATATAACTAGACTACCTAAAAATTATATTATCAATAAAATAAAAAAACAGGAATTGCCAGATTATATACTACTAACAATTGGACATACTAACACAAGGGTAAACACTGCACATGTAATAACTCGTATTGAAAGAGCAAACTACCAAATGAAGAGCCATATACCTCAAATCCAGCATTAGCACCACAGTACAAAGCAGCAAGTTGGCGAAGATTTTTTGCACCAACATCTCTATTATCATCCAAAAGTGCTATGTCACCCACTTCAAAAATCTGAAACAAAAATTTAAGACAGCAACGTATTCTTACAAGCTTGCAACATAAAAAATAACAAAAATAGAAATGTATGCATCAGAGGAAGAGTTAACAATAATTTTGAAAGTTTTAATCTTCAGAAGACACTAGGCATTGAAATATTCTTTAATGACAATCAGTAAAAGTTGCATAAGCTGGTTAACTATTAACTAAACAATCTGGCGCCTAAAAAGAAGTCTTTAACAAAAGGTAATTGGATGCATGTTATAACATGATGGCAGGGTACAGTACAGAACGATTTTACAGTTTTTGAAGGAGGAAATCACAGTCAAATGACTTAATAAAGGCCCTATTACTCAATAATGCCGAAGGAAGACAGACCGAGTAGGAAAAGGCTCATAAATTAAAGGGATGAGACTGATTACGTGCGTACTGGTTACACAGTAATTTCTGCAGCTTCACATCCATAAGAAGGGTTTATAAGGCACTGAACATGTGTCCAGACACCGCAAAACCATATTTGTTCCAACTTGCAATTGTTTTTTACCTTTACATTTCCGATTACTTATACGCCATCTACTGTTGTTTTCTTTGAATTGATATCACAAATATAAATAGATTAATTTCTCTAAATATATTCACATTAACAGGGCATGCTCAATTTTATCATCTCTGGTCATGTAATAGTAGAGATGTTAAAATAACATAATGATTTTGGCAAAAATTTACAATATACAATAAAATGTAAGATTGAAAGTCTATAACTAAATCAAAAAAGGAAAATGTGGTTCTTGCAAAGATTTATGATAAAAACATCAATCACCAAAAGGACGAACTGAAAATAATACCTTTATAGGCTTTGGATGATCCTTGTTGTGAGCAACAGTTTTCAAAATGTCAGGCATAAGGTTAGTCCGTACAGCCTGAATACAGGTAAGATTTAAAAATTACGCTACATGACTTCAAGCAAAAATTAAAAAAAAAAAAATATCAATACTGATGTTTCCAATTCAATATAGGATACACAAAAAAGGAAAATAAAAAAGTTATGTAATGAGAAAAGATAATCAAAGATAATCAGCAAGCTTTGTAAATTGATTTCTAAATGGCCAGCTGGATGCATCTGCACTGCTATCTTCTAGCATGCTTTCATTTTCTAATTTCATTTTTTTTAATTAGCATGATTAGTGTATCTATCTATAGTTTCCTCTTCCGATTAACAAAATATAAGCAGATACACAACAGTAGAAAGATCATGAAAATAAAGAATGAATCAAGAATATAACCACATAAGTAAAGTCTATAAGAATTCAGAATTGTTCGCTGACAGGAAAGAATTAAAAACCACTTACGAGAACTATGCAAAACAATTAATGCAAGAAAAAAGGTGAAGAGGGACTATTTTAAGAGATCCTATTTTTTCATTGCAATTAAATAAATTGTGTTATAAACCTTAACATTGCCATAGAAAAGGAAGATAAAGATTGTAAACCTCAAAGTCTGAAGATCTGGGGTTTCCAATGATAACTGCTTTAGATTTATCATCTTTGCGGTTAAGCACGACAAAGTTTTCCTATTTAGAGCAGAGTATAAATGTCAAGACCTCTGTAAACCCAATCAATGCAACCTGAGAATAACTTAGGAACAGTAGATTCAGATAATTAGGGACTTCAAATAATTAACTGTGACCTTCATGAATATGTTATGCTATATTTAAATACCAGGATAACACAGATGAGAGCCAAGATTTCAGATCTTTGAAAACTTAAGTATAAGTATACTATGGTAATATAATACCTCTTGCTGTCATATAATGCGGGGAACACAGGGGAATCCTCAATTATATGCAAGAATTTCTTCAGTTTCAAATCTGACTGTCAAACAAACCAACATGTACTTAGACATGTAATAACTTGTAACCCTTCTTCTACTATATTCCTAGTCCATGTTTATACATACAACAAGGAAAATAACACAAAAACTCACTTTGTAGAACTCCATTAACTCATCCGCCCTGAAGTTCCTTTCCTATCATACCAAAAGAAAGAGGGAAAAAAAGACAAAAGATAAGTTTGTCAATTGGCATAAAAAAATTGAAGTCCAGCACATGATGTTATCTGTAGTGTAATAAATGTTACCTGCTTAAGTGGCATAAAAGTTATACTCGAAGGTGGCAAAGCCTGGAAATTACATATGCTGTACATAATTAGATATAATTAAATTACACAAGAAAATGGTCATTAACCAGCAGGTGATGTACATGATGTTATCTCTTGTTAATTGAATTTAAAAAAAAAACTCAGATACAGTTTGGATCATAAACAGCAGTAAAACACATCAATATTTACTGTGCTTTCTTTAATACTAAGAAGTTCCGAGTCAGTGCACATATGTAATCAATCAAAGTGGCCAGGCAGCAACTTCCTCTTCTAGTGAGCACTATGATCTAGGTTTCATGCTTCTATAAAAATAGTACCCAGATGTCTATCTCAATCCTAATTTTGTGTGTTGTCTATCTATCCAAAGTTCACATTATTATAATTTTCATGATCTGCAATTTGATAAAAGAAATTAACCTCGTATGTGAAATGACCCTCCAATTTGTCCAGATCATGGGTTCCGATGGCAACAAGTGTTCTTCGCCTGAAAAAATAGAAAAGAACGAAATTACTTGACTGAAAATTCATTCAGAAAATTTATGTATTTCGTGACTTGAGATGATCAAAAGCAACATAAAGATACGCTAATGGAGGAAAAAGAATCATAATTCATAAAGAACTACATGCCGTGGAAATAAAAGTAAAGCAATACCTACCAGCACAAGGGATTTTCCTATATTTCTATGAAAATAGCAAAAGTAAAAGATTCAAAAAAAAAAATTACAATATCATTAACTAAACTCGTCTGATAACATAGACTTTTTTTTATATCCTACAATCTACGGACGTAGTTACTCGCAAACTTGGCAACAAGAAAAACATTACTTGGATTGCATTCAAAGTTGAAAGCCTCTTCTGGTTAGAATTTAGAGACAAGTAGTATTTAGCTCAAAATAAATAAATAAAGTAGATATAATCACACTATATTCATCAGATGATGCCGATAACAATTACTGTTATTACTAATTTAAAAAATGCAGTGATTGAAGCTCCATGTTTAGACGATAACAATGACAGTGAAGTGCTTACGACGTCGTCGAGCTCGATCCCGAAACTGAAGCGCAGGTTTTCGAATTCTTCTTGCGCTGAAGAAAAAAAAAAGCAACAGCGAAATGGTCGATTCAGTGAGGTCGAAGTGAAAATTGATAAATGTGTTAAAAGAGCGATTGAGAAATGGAGGCTCACTGTAAGTTCTTCCTAGAGCCGGAAACAGGCGATCCCGCCCCACGCTGACGGTAGGCATGACACCGTTTTGGTCTCGGAGTGAATGAGTGCAATCACGACGGAGAAAGAGATGTTAGGAATCCCAAAACATTTTCTTAGGTATTTATATGGGCCGTTGCTTCTTTTCGGGTCCATTACACAGGACCGATGAGAGGATGTGTATGCCTAACTTTGGGCTTCTTCCTCCAGCTATATTTTCTTCTTGAAGACTGATTTTCATGCACCTCCATACTAACTTTAACTTTATGCACCTCCATAATTTTTACATAGTCTTTGATAAAAAACACAAAAATAACTTTCATCGATAATAACTGTTATTCAGTTTTTTTTTCTTCTTAGATTACACAAATCATAATGTAATTAAAAAATATTATCATTGTGAGTTGTACACCTGCAATTATTTCACAATATAAAAAAAAATTAAATGAATTACTAATTGTATAACTCGTAACGTGAAAGGTGAAAAAAATAATTGAAAATTGTATAATATATAATGATAATATTTATAATTGCATTGTGATTTATATAATCCATTGAATCTTAATTAACATTGACGAAAATTATTTTTATCTTTTTCTCAAAGCTAAAATGATTAATATATCAAAATTATGGAGGTGCAAAAATTCAGTATGGAGGTGCAGGAAGAATCCGTCCTTCTTGCAACTCTATAATCCAGAAAATACAAAAATAGCTTTCCAAAATTTGTATTTTGAATTGGATTCTATAATTTGGGTTATATTCTGAATTATTTAATTCCATATATAAACTTTTTATATTATGGATTGTATAGAAATTATATTTTAAATTATATAATTAAAAATACTTAAAAAAAAGAAGAGGGGTGAATTAATAAAATGAATGTAGAAAGAACATACAGTTAGATTCCATTTAGAATTCTTGTATTAGAGGTTAATGTTACTAGAAATTAAATTAATTACTTATTAATTTAGGATCTAGTAATATTAAAAATTAAAATATAAAAATTAACTATTTTAATTTAATTCGTCACTAAATTTAATTATTATTTTTAT
>Ga0123340_1002170_pt1 | contig 17455 bp, 9 predicted proteins | sample SirMexnodulemix_FD_89961 | JGI IMG/M metagenome (GOLD analysis project Ga0123340, IMG submission 89961) | Root nodule microbial communities of legume samples collected from Mexico - Siratro Mexico nodule mix | ecosystem: Host-associated > Plants > Roots > Nodule | place: Mexico: Nepantla... | reverse complement strand
GAGAAGGACCTCAGCTTGCGGCGTTGTTGAAAGAAATGAAGGAAGGAATCGATACCGTAAGGCGTAAAGTTCAATCTTTAACTGCCAAAGTGAGTGGCCCTTTTTTCAATTCAAGTAATTTTTTTGAAGCACTTTTCGGATGTTGAATATAATTTCAAATTCATAGTGTTAAGTTTTTCTGTTGTCTGGACATGAAATTTGGCTATGTTGGCCTTTTTAGAATCCTAGTAAGTGTTCTGTTATAGGTAAATATGATAGATGATATTTAGTTATCCTTATAATAATGAATAATTTGATTATTATTGCGTCTCTCGATGTTTCTTATACCAGGTGAAAGAAGGTCAATATCCTACAGCAGATGGATTTAGCTACCTTGAAGCTAAGAATTTGCTGCTTTTGAATTATTGTCAATCCCTTGTTTATTATTTATTGCGGAAGGCTAAAGGGTTGTCAATAGAAGATCACCCTGTTGTTCGAAGTGTTGTAGAGATAAGATTGTTTTTGGAAAAGGTCTAGTTTTATCCTTCTGCGTGTTCACCTTAGGCTTCATGTGTATATTTACATTGTATTATGTGAGTTAGACATTTGACTTCCTGGTTTCCACCGCAGATTCGGCCAATTGACAAAAAACAACAATACCAAATCCAGAAGCTAGTGCAGGCTAGTGAAAATGCAACCAAAAGTGATATTCAAAGTAAGGAGCCAGTTGCGTCCAATAAGAGTGAGGATGCGTCTAAGTATCGTCCCAATCCTGACATGCTTGTTAGCAAAGTAGACTTAACCTCGCAGGTCAGTGAGTGTATATGTGATGATATAAATATTGTAAAATTTGGTGTACTGCAGGGTGGTAACATCTTGCAAAAGATATTTTCCTTGTCTCTTAACTTTTTTTGTATGATGTAGGATGCACATGATACATATCAACCTGTAAAGTTTGCCCCTACTTCTATGGATCTAGAAAAACCTTCTAAGCATGAAAGAAATGCCTTGCGGAGAGAAAAAGAAATTCTGAAACAAGCTAAGCAGAGTGATTATATCAGGACGTTGATGAATGATATGGAGGAAAGACCTGAAGAGGTAACGTTGTTTTTAGTGCTGCATCATTATGACTTATAACATGCTTGGATTTCAGTAAACCTCTTTTAAAAGTATTTTCAGACCCAAATGTACAAGGAGAGTATCCTTCTCCAAAATACTCTTAACACCTAAAAGATCTTTTTGAACTGTTATCCAAACTTGCATTTAATGATTTTACGTAATGTTTTGTTTTGGCTGCTCACTACTCAGGTGAGGGATTTTGAAGGAACTAGCAGAGAAGTTGATAGATTTGTCTCCAAGATGGAGAAACGTGCTGAGCAAGAGGAGGAGCTGTTCACTCGTGTTCCTCTTTCGAAACAGGAGAGGAAGCGAGAAAAATACTTGAAGAAATCAAGAAATGGGTATGGGAAGTGTTTGGAATGTTTTCCTTTTATTTTGTCCATTCTTACAAGTTAAAAAGAATTAAACGTGTGATAACATTTTTGCTTAAATACTTTTTTTTTTCCTCTCTTGAATTTTGTGTTTTTTCTATTTCAGGTTGCAAGGTCTAACAGAAAGTTTCTATGATGAAATCAAAACATTACCCTTTGAAGATGAAACCGGAGAGCAAATAATGGGATCTGGTAATGGTAGCAGCAGAAACAGCAGAGTACATAAACGAAAGGCATGTCATTTTATACTTTGAAATTATTATGTGGAAATGGTAGACTACTTTTTGAACTTCATATACAAAATTTTCTTTAAGTCGAATTATGTGGATGTGGTTTAGTACTGTTGCGTCTGCATTGCTTATGACTAACCTAATTATTTGATGATTGCTCTTTTGTCCACTGTGTATTAATTTTTTGCCTTTTTGGAGTAAAGCAGCCTGTAGAGTTGGTTATTTGTCGAATAGTTATGTAATTTTCGAAACCAATTACTGGTCATGGGGAGTTTATACTATATGTACAGTTTACTGATTGTTCTGAGCTGTGTTAACAGTAATACAAATGATACTATGATAACCGCACAAGAAATAAAGTTATAATGCCCCTTGAAGTAATTTGCTCACCAACACAAATTTTTATATATTTGAAAATTTGAGTTCTATCCTTTAACAGATACACACTTTCCCTTCCCTTTAGTGTTTGCATTATGCCTCGAGTCGTGTGTCATTTTTCCTTTTTTAGTGTATGCGTTATGCAACTGACGTGGTTGAATTAGGGAACTAACAATTTTGGCTTCTTTGCAGAGGAAACACTGAAGGAGGCAATTTAGGGTTTTGACCTAAAGGGTTGTGGGAGACTAACCACCGCATGGAGTTGGAGGAAGTAATATCAGGTTCAATGCAAAGGAAATGTAAAAGCTAGTGTTGGTATTGGTGGATTCCTTCGTGTTTGTAGATTTATTTTAGTATTTTATTGTCGTCCTAATCACGGCCCTGGTACCCTATGGGGACCGTGGATTGGGAATTTTGGAAGAGATGAAAGTGTTTTTTTGGGTTATTATATCCTATGTACACCCAATTATGTGATGCACGTGTTTTTTTCTTTGTTCACCTTTATATTCGGGTGGAATGCATAGATATTAAACTAAATATTTTCCGAGTCAAGCCGATACTTTTTATTGTCATTTCACACCTCTAGGCCATTGGTTGGTTCTTTTGTACATGACCCAATATTTTCTCGTACTGTGCTATATGAAAATCAAATCTTCAAGAGTTGGTTTGATATTCATGACAGGATAACACGATATAATAAGAGTTTGATAAACATATATGATATTTTATGTATATCATAATAAAAACTCAATATGTTGCAAGAGAGGTAATGCTAATAATACTCGTGAGACCAATATAATGATAATAAAGATAATGAGACGGTGATAATAATAACAATAACTAGAAGAAGTTTTTAGAAGTTTTGAATGTGTAATGAAAGAAATCTTTAAAGGATTAAATTGTATTATAGGTTTTTGACCTTTGTGAATATTCGAAGATGAGTTGTTATTGAGTTTATTATAATAAAAGTAGTTTTCATGTTATTGAGTTGTTTGGATTCGGTGGTTTTATCCATAATTTTTGGAAGTGGATAATAATCATACATATAAATATTTGGGACTGTCAATGTCTAATGTATCTTATTTGTGTCAAATGTCATAAGTAGGTCTATATTTTCTGTGCGTATTTCTTTTTCGACGAATCCTAATAAAGAATCCAAGTAAGACTTGATAATAGAAGTGAGAATATCGAGCTTTTAAATGTTGATCAATATAATACATCAATAGAGTCTCTCTGAATAATAAGAACTTTTCTAACCTGCCAATTAGTTATGGTAGTAGTGGCAACAATTGAGTTATCTTATTCGGGGTCATTGATACAAAAGTCTCCATCCGTAAATGTGATAGATGAGAGGGAGCGAGGCGATAGTAAGCTCACTGAGTTTATACTCCAGGGGTGCCTTTACTTCCTAAAGCTTGAACTGCCTCCCTCAACAAATCCCCTAGTAATGTTGTTGATGGTTCTCTTGATTTCGTATCTTTGCCATTTGTCCATGGTGATTTCCTCTGCCCCAACCTTGATAACCACCGTGAAACAATTGGTCTTGACCTTCTCCGCATCATCCTCCTTGCCCTTGACCTCACCTGACCTGACCGTTTTCAATTAGATCATGGACTTTGTGCCATTCTTCCATGGTGTGATCCTGATTTCGATGATAACATCCTTTGGCAATAGAAGAAGGTGTAGGTTGAGGTAGGCGGATTTGTTTAAGATTAAATGTTTCTTGGATGATGACATCTCAGCTAGTGTTTAGAGAGTATAATTTTCATATTTACTGACACACCTTTTCTTGAAATTTTGTGTATTAGGAGCAGTGGTCAAGGAGAGAGCTTTCATCCTTTTTCTAGCATATGAGTTCTCTTTGATATTGTATACCTAGCTCTTTGGGTACAGAGTGCGTCCATATTGGCGTGTGGATTGACATATAAAGAGTCTAAGAAAATGCCTAAACAAAGTCCCACCAAAAGAGCATGCATGACCACCACCGGGTGCAAATGGGAAATATTAATAGATGCTTTGACAAACCGAGTCATATATTGTCATAATAGCTCGACATCTCCCGGTATGATTTGTTGTAAAAGGCTAAAGTTGTGACCATTGGTTTGCAATTAACAAAGTGAGTTGAGAGTAGTAGGAAACAATCAATAATGTACTCCTAGATCCTCGAAAAAAAGGTTAGTTTGAGTAAGATAGGCTATGTGCCTCCAAGTCAGAAGAGTCATTTTACTTTTCAACATTGGGCCACTTCCATCTATCAAGGAGGTGAGCTTTCATGAGTTCTGGCATGAAGGGATGAAAACTAGCCAGGTTGGCTCGCATATCTACATTTAGCGAAGGGATCAACACAACTTTAAAGGACAATTGTTGATCACATACTTGTAAATTCCTATGTGTGACATAACCTTGGATCTGACCCAAAGGTTGTGCTAAGTTGATGATCTACCAACAGTTTGGGACTGACATCTAGTATGAATTCGCTTTGTGCGTGAGTCAACGGGTACCCTTTGAGATAAAGTATTATGTGTTGGTTGAATCGCATCTTCAATAGGTTTGTTGGCCATGATGGAACCATACTCAACAACTTGCTTAGTGTGCTGAGTTTGTGCTGGCAAATTTTGCTTGGATTAATGTGTGGTCCGATCTTGGTGTAATATGACAAGCTACTCTTAGAGTACTTGTAACTTGTCACAGTGTTGATTTTGCAAAAAATTCAGATCTTTTTCAAACTTGTTTTGCCTGTGATGACATTCTGGACATTTTTTTAGTTTTTCAAGAGGACAAACTCCGTATGGACTTTTAAGGCATTAGGGGTTGACGAATCTATCTCACGATATGATAATGCTAATATTACAATCTGGTTTTTGGTAAGTATCATAAAAGTTGTGGTCTAGGACAAATTTTAACCAAACCCCAAGGTTGACACCAAATATTCTTACTAAGACTGAGTGAGAACTATTTGAGGTGGATTTGGAGAAGCTTCAAGGAAGCTGAGCTAGCGGTCGAGCACAATCCTCCAAAGAGTAGTTGTCGAACTTGTTGAGACCATATAGAGTGGAGGTTCACTTGCAAAAGATTGTCCAACACTCAAATTAGTAAGAGTTAGAGAAGTTTTTAGAAGTATTTACTGAGTAATGAAAGATAGATTGAGTGAGTACTCCCAACAAAGTCAAGCTATTTATAGGCTTTTGGGTTTAGGTCAATATCCAAAGATGAGTTCTTACTAAGTATGGACCATTTAGTTATAACAAAAATCATTTTTAATGTTATTTCGAGTTGTTCAGATTCATAGGTGATTTTATCCACGATTCTTGGGAGAGTAATCATACATTTGAATATCTTGGAGTTAAGTGGTACAATAGTAATAATAATAATTATAATGATAATCAAAAGATAACTAGGGACGATAAAATCAACCCATCTTTGCGAGTATTGTTTGTACGTGAGTATTATTTAAACTTATTCTGATTTTCATGAAAAATCTTCACATTGACTAAATACGTGCACGAATATAGACAATAATCAATTTTTTAAATTGAGTATGGGTGAGGATGAGTATATACATATTCATCCGGTACTCATCCTCATACCCATCCCAATACTCATTCCATCATCATATTCATCCTTGTTTTAAATAACTAAAACACTTTTAATTTATTATATAACCTAAAAACTTTTATTAACTTTTCTTTAGTAGTTAGTTTCATAACTTATTTATAAGTCATACATTTAATTATTTTCATTCTTTTCTATAATTATTTGACTTTTATTCAATTATTATTTAATACTTTCATTATATTTATATAATTATAATTTTTCATCTTAAAATTGAATACTATAATATTATGTTTCTTTTTATAATTTTTATTTTTTATAAAAGATATTTAATTAATATTTGTAACAGTAAAAAGATGAGTATAGATATAACCATTTTCCAATAGGTACGTATGGACGAATTTTTATTTCCGAATGGAATAATCAAACCCACGTATACTACATTGGTATCAATATCGATAAAAATGTCATAGTAATGATGAAGAGAATGTGGAAATAATGTTAATTCTAATGATATATGAGATGACAAATTACTCCCATACAAGATAAAAATTTCATATACTGTCAATACATAAATAATAAACATTTGATTAAAGTAATATACGATAATTATTATCCTATCATATTCTATTTGGACCTTAAAAGGTTGAATTGTATAATAGACTTTTGCTTTCCTATCCGACTGCTTCTTCGTGCACTTCGAAATCTTTCTTCAAGCACTCCCAAAACTTTTTAAATTATTCAAATTATTCTTAAAATAATAATATAAAAACAAAAATGTTCCTACATCTCCAATTTTAGAAATTATTATTTCGAAATAGAATGTTTTTTACTAAAAAAACCTGTTTTTAAATTATATATTAATTTTTGGAGCAGATTCTTCTAGAACACGTTTTTGGAATACTAACTTATAGAATGTCTCAACTAATAAATTTCGGAATAAATTATTTTATAATATATTCTCACTTCTCAAATCTATTTTAAAATAATTCGTTTCAGAATATTTTTATTAACTTATGGAATGCTTAATTCTAAAACTCAGTCAACATTTTCTGAATAAGTTTGTTACCCAATACATTCTCACCCTTTCGGAATTGAAAGGGTAGAAAAGACAGTATTGGAATTTAAAAATTTTTTGGAGGTGTAGGAACAAATAGTCTTCCTATCCCCTTATTTTTAACCTGCATTCCCGATGAAATGATCAAATTGTCTTAATACTTCTCTAACATCAGCAGCACCATCCTTGCCGCCGCCACTACCGTTGATGCTGCACCACCACCGCAGAAAAAGAAAAAGAGAAGGAGAACGTTGAAGAAGAGAAAAAAAAAAAAAGCTTGTTTGGAAAAGCTCTTCCTCAAATACATGAAATGTTTCCAGAAAGCTCTTTCTATAACTCGTGGAATGTGTTATGAAAAGTTTGTTCTAGAAAACACATTATATACATTCTAGAAAGAGTGTTTCCGAAATCCTATTCAGAAAGCTTGTTTACAGAATGTGTTTCATGCATTTTGAAAATTTTATTTTGAAAATCTTGTTCCAGAAATCTTATTTTGTTCTGGAAAGCATGTTTTGAAAAAATTTCCAAAATAGGGAATCCAAAAGTCACTGTCATTTTGAAAATTATGGTGGGTGCAGGTTGAAAATTGTGAGGGTGCATGAAGCAAAAGCTTGTATATGATTGCTAACAAAACTTTAGCAATTGCTTCTGCACCCAATCAGTTTTTTAAAATATCAATCGTGTCCTTGTCATTTTTATTTAAAACCAGCAATTGCAATGACTTTAGTGGTGCACTGAAAAGTAAACACATTGATGGTGGAGCATTCCCTTTCATTGACGACGTCCATTTCTCCGACGAGGCTTGTGTAGGTGGTAGTGGTGTTGAGAGGTAAGAGAAGGTGGTGTAGATAATGTTTGGTGGTTATTTTTCACAAGGTTTTCTGGAATAGATAATTTTCTGGAAATTAGTTCCAAAAATAGCTTCTGAAATTGGAAACACGGAACATGTTTTTAAGGGTGAAGATTGAGTTCTGGAAATGGTAATGCAGAATAGAAAACTAGAGTTAGGATTTGAAATTCCATAACATATTTTCAGAAAACAAATTCGATAACGTAGCTTTTGGAAAACACTTTCCGAAATTATGATCTAGAATGTGTTTTCTGAAAATATCAAATGTAACTGACTTGACTTAGTCTATAATTTTTGTTATTTTATTATTATTTCTACTTATAAATATATAATCTATATTTTTTGTTATTTTATTACTATTTCTATTTATAAATATATAATCTTTTGTTTGTATTTTATATAAGAGAAATTAATTTTATATTTATTTTCTTTATTTTAAGAAGGTATTAAAATCCATCCAATTAAGATTGTTGAACTATCTTTTATACCTACACATAAATTAAGAAAATAAATTAAGATATCTCAGCATGAGAAGAGGAGATTAAAAATTACTAATCAACTAAAAATAATATCTTTTAATAATTTATAAATGAATATAAAATTCATTTTACAAATCAATTTTATAAAATTAAATTAGACTTAAAATCTACTTTAAAATGATATCAAAACTCCATTAAGATAGACTTCACTGTCAGCACACTGTCAGCACTCTCTGCAGCCCACCACCACCATCAGCACTCTCTGCAGCCCACCACCACCAGTTCTGTTCACAGCCAACAATGGCGTCACAAAAACCCTAGCCTTTACCTATTAAACCAGATGAGCAATTTCATCTTTTCTTTTCATCAATGGGGTGCAAGAAGCAATTGATGGGGTAGAAGAAACAATTACCCAAAACTTTTGCTTAAAATGCATATATGATTATTAATAGGGTGGCTTTCCATTGAAATGCCTGTTCGGACAAGTTTATCGTCAGAATTTTAATCGAAAAAAAAAACAATTTCTCTATAATTAAAATTATCTTATATAAAAGTTAAAAATAAAAAATTAGAAAATTGTATGAAAAAGTCAAAAAATTTGTAACGTAACTTATGCATAAGCTAATTTTAATGTATAAAAAAACTAATTTCAAATTTTTTTAATATCTCTCTCCTAGAAAGAACTTATAGAGAAATTTATCTAAATATACATCAACTCTAAATAGTGTTAAAAAGTGAACTCAAAAGACGACTTAAAAATGTTCGCACCTTGCATTTCTGCCAATTGCATTTTTCTGTTATGTATTAATGTACATGAAAATATAGTAGAACAAGTGATCAGAGATATGTGCAGGATCTTAAGTTACAATGATCCAGTGGAAGAATGAGGAAGCAGCCATCATAAAGCAACTAAGTGACACTTAAACATGGAAACTGAACACATTTTCCGCTCAAAAGAATAATCGCAATGATAGTACGAATTATTCGAAATTGTCGGAGAAAATATATTTCACCGTGACCAGTAGTGCCTCGAGGCTGACATTGTTTTGGGCAGGGTGCCTAGCTGATAGTTCCTCCTCAGAACTGGAACGGTTTCAGTCCACTTCAGAGCTGTTCCTCACAGGTCGGGATGTGTTGTACAGTAAAAGCCCACACAGAAGAATTGCACAGCCAAGCAAAAAAAATGGGCTCAAGCTTGTTCCCTCGGGAAGATATGGTAATGGAAGAGAAAGAATATAAACAGATATGGGCACTGCAAAAATCATAAGCACACGTGAGCTAGAAAGCTATGAAGAAAACCTGATGTACAGAAGACACCTGATGTACAGAAGACCTTACGAGTCACAGTTTCGCTAGAATGCAACAAAAAACATTCAACTGAGATGCAATGTTAATGAGTACCTGACAACATTACCAGAAGAGAAGCTACAACTGCAGAAGAAGTTTTTACTGCATTAAGGAGGGATATGTTGAACGCCAAATTGGTAATTATGTAAAGTAGTGGAAGTAGGGGAGCGCCATCACAACCTGAGACAGAAATTGAACGGGAATACCCATTATATTAAAACTTGGACACTAAAAAAATTAAACCAAGGTTCAAAATCATGTAATATTATTTTCTTACAATTATTACAATTTTAATTGTTCTATTCAAAAAGGTTAAAAATAACTTACAGTCCAAGTTATCTAGTTATAGACTTGGTTAAATAATTGTTTATATATTATTTGGCTTTTTACCGAACGACTACAAACATTTATAATCGTAGTACATAAAGGTAAAGGTATCGAATATGACATGAACCTTGTGATTACTACAAGATCTAACCATTGAGATAAGAAAGCCCAAGGGCATATAGATCCACTTCAAATTCCATACTATTAAAACTTGCCCATGTGGTTTGGAAGTTCAAGGTCATAAACCCAGGAAAATAATCATACACAGTATGTAATCTTGATAGTGCTTTAACAGCAAAAGGTGTAAAAAGAAATGCAGACAAGAACTAGAAAACCACGTGAGGATATATATAATTGCAGTGCTACCAATTTATTAGAGCTTACTTGGTTTACTAGCTCCAAGGTTCAGAAAGCAACCGGCACCGCTTTTAAAATATGAAGGAAGTTCAGCAAATGGTATGCCTCTCAATTTTGAAAGTAAAGGTAGAGACAGAAATACGAAAAGCGCCTACAACAAATATCACGTAAACCATAAATCTACCTTTCAATAATTAATCAAGTAATAAACATAAACAACGAGAGAATATCTGGAACTGGCGCCAATGTATTTATTAGAAGTATTTATTACGTAATTGAGTAAACAATTTAGGTAAATAATTGAGTAAACAACTTAATTAAGGACCTAATAAATAAGTATTTATTATGTAAACATTTAGGGATAAGTTGTATAATTGAAGAAGAAACATATAAAACTGTTTTCATGAGCTATTCTAGAAAGTTTATTGTCATAAGTTGAAAAACAGCTTATGAACATACATCATTAGCTATTGTCGTAAATCCTCCAAAACAGCTATATAGATGCTTATATTATAAGATATACCCAAATAAATTTCAAACTAGCTCTTCCACCCTAAAATGAAGGGGGCTGCTTATGAAAACTTTTTCAGAAGAAAAACACACTGCCAAGTATCGAAAGCTTAGAGATGTGCACAAACTAATCCAAATGAATTCAAACAGTGAAAATTGAACTAAAAAATGAAAACCAACTTTGCAGGATTGGATAAAGTCTATGTCTTTATAGAAGTTAGAGATGTTCATATAAATCGATTCAATCACATACAGTAAAAATGAACTAAAATAAAGAAAGCCAACTTTTCCTGATTAGATTAAGTCTCTATCTTGATTAAGGTTAGAGATGTTCATATACCAATCGAATTGAATACAAACAGTAAAAAATGAATTAAAAAAGAAAATAAAATGAACTTTTTCATTTGGATTGGACCGGTATTCTGTTCCCATTTTAAATTCATCTTATCCAAACCAAAAAACTTAATTTGTGCATCTTATATACGTTTATTTATTTAATCGTTAAATTACCGTGTTTAGAACTTGAAATATTGATTTGATTAATGATTTATAATCTGAATCTAAAATTTATATATTAGGACGAATGTGACTAACACTTTGAATTAGTTTTTACAAAATCTATTGGGTATTCTGCGGATTTATTTACTACCTCATAATAACACCAAGAGCTTGATCCGATCCAAAAACCTTTAAATAAAACAAGCAAACTTTGGATAGAATCAAATTTCCTTTTTCTGATTTAATACAATCCACATAAACCCTCATTCAAAATGTATATGACTAATGTAGATGAAAAAAAGAAGGCGGGCCAAGCAGAGCTGCAGAACTTTAAAATAAATGAATAGGCATACTTATTCATTCATGTCTATTTCATCACATATAGAAGCAAATAGTACCAACTTAAGCTTTAACGTAACTTATGGTGCATTGTTAGTATTGGGAACTGAAAAATGGAACTTTGGAATTATTGTATACTATATCCTAGTATGAAAGATATTCAATGTTTTTGGAAGCAAGATCCACATATAAGATAGTGAATTCAAATCTCTAAAACTAGGAATATAACTCTTACCTATAAGACAAATTTTAGATAACCTATTATATGTTTTGTTTTGGATGAAGAAGGAAAAAGAAATTTTAGGGCTCTGAAAATTCCTGTGATGTTATAATATAAAATACTAACCAGATACAATTATTTATACCAACATTTTAGGGCAAGGTCACATGTAGTAGAACCAGTAAAAAAACAGCCTTATAATACTCTGATATAATAAGATTTCTAAGACTACAACTATCCAAGTATTCTAACAGTTACCGTTTGTGGTTAGTAGGGGAGAAACAAAAGTAATACATTTTGAAATAATATAAAAAGATAGAAAGCAAGGATATAATTTGAACTCACGTAAGTTGTTTCACAGTCATTCTTGAATTACAAGATGAAGCAAAGCAACTAATAAGACATATGCAATAAATAAAGCAAAAACTAACAAAATACTGGAAATAACGCTATTTGCAGAATTTGAAAGGTACACTTATTTGATTACAATTGATGTTGCACGCTGTACCTGAAACCCAGATCCAAAAGAATTGACCACAAATATGTCCAGTGACTTGTGCTGCATGTGAACATGTAAGGGACTCCAAATCATGCCCATGAATGAAATGTCAATGGAATCTGTAGTCTAGTGACCTTATATACCACCTCCCCTCCCCAAAAAGAAGTAAAAGAAGGCATACCTTTAATCGAGTAGCTGAGTCAATGAAAATATATTCCTGCCATACAAGAAAACATAGATTATAATGTTCCCCAAGAAGGTTTAACTAAAAGTCAACATCTGGTTATTGACTAACCTTGATTACAGAAGCCCAAGCTTGAAAGGAACATGAAATTATCATCAATGCTGGCCAAAAAAAATGAACTTCAGAGAGCATCTGACCTGCATTTGAGCCACTGCAATGATTGAAAACAATGATTAGATGGGACCCGCTTCATTTCAAGTGAAAAAGGGAATTTCCTATCAAACTAGCATGAGAATTGTACCCCAACAACCCCAACAAAAAATGTATTGCAAATATTACAGCTTTTGAGCTTCTACAGACTGTTACAAGCAGCTATTGACCTAGGCTGCTCAACATTTTAATGAAACCATACTTAAAGCTGTATGTGCAACAATATTACTCAAGGTTAGAAGCAATGAAGCTTTGATCCTTCAAAGAAATTTAACACCACATATAGTCCTTGAACAATAGAAAGGGACGAAAAGATGACCCTCAACTTGTAAAGTCCATTAACAATGTTAATGTCATCCATTTAGCAAAGGATAATAAAATTACAATATTTACCAAAGGAGATAATGAACATAGTAAAATCCTTTCTGTTATAACAATTATAAACTGATCACAAATAATTAGTGTATTTTTTAAAAAGTATACTAGTTTAGCTCAACAAAAATGGAGACATCAATTGGTCCTTCAAAGAAAGTTAACATCAATATGATCCTTGAACAGTAGAAAGTGACGTCAAGATGATCCTCAAATTGTAAAATCATTAACAATGTTAACGTTATCCATTTACCAAAGGGCACTGCAGATGTCACTTTTTATGATTGCGGAGCTAAAATGATGCTGAAGTGCTTCAGAGGACCAAATTGATGTCACACATATATCTAGAGGAATACAATGACCGTTCCCTCATTATTTTTTCCAATTGGAAAGGGAGATAAGAAGTTAAGTCTGATATTTTCAAGTCAATATCTTTTGTCAAAGTTCATCACCACATATTTTTGGGAATACTTGATTCACATAGGAACTGACCAGATTAGTGACCTCAACATGAGAAACTGAATATTGGAGTACGGATAGGGAACATTGAATTTCTCCATATAATAAAGTCAAATTACCTTGCAATAGCCACTACAACACCAGAAGCTACGAGTAAGCACCCAACCAATTGATTGACTGTGTACTTTCTTTTCAAGAGAAGGGTGGAAAACATTAGCTGCCAAACCAAAAAAGTCTGCAAAAGAAGAACTCATAAACACTATTTTGAGAAATCAATATTACACATAATGATGCCTTAAAATAACATCAGTAACAATAAAATCTCAGCAAATGCATAAGTCATGAATGGCCATCAGTGATGACTGAGAGCAGATGCTACAGATTTTACAGCAATATTATCATTCTCTTCCTTCTTAGTTAGACTAGAAGGACAGGCCCAGAGCACAAACCACAAATGCAGCCATGCTATCAGAACATACTGAATAAGTTTTAAAATAGCGAGCCCCCTACACTTTAGAAGTGACTGCTACATAATACTATAAATATGACAATGAAATGCCTTAGGTAACGATGCCATCGGAGTGAGAGACAAAGCAGGCTCAATCTGTCAACAAGAATGGACTACACTGTCCCTGAAAAAGTAAATTGGATGATGCTGGTTGTATCAAAATATTTTTCCAAGAAAAAAAAAAATGAGAATGATGGGCTTTAGAACACCTTTGGTCTGTAGTGAGAATCAAAAACAGTAGTTTTCTATGATGCCATAAGTTAATGAAAGTGAAAATTCCATGATTTATTGTTATTACCGATTAATTTGCCGGTTTAAATCATTGATCAGTGCTATAAGGTCCCCTATTCTGAATATATTACAAAAAACCATCATGCATCCCAGAAACCATTGACTACACTGAATCAATGCCGCAGCATTTCAATCAAATTCTCAAATCTCAACCGCTGCTGTGTAGCATGACATCTGCGTCATGTAAAACAAAAGCAGATTTTCTCAAATAAGACCTTGCCAAATGTATGCCAAATGTATGCCAAATGCGAATCAGAAAATAAAGTAAACTCCACAGCTATGTCAAATAAATGGCAGATGTATACTGTTTTAAAGAAAGACAAACATATTTTTGTTTGTCACCCCCTCTCATCCTTGGATGTAAAGGGCTGCTTAAAATATTTAAGATACCTGATTCAATATGGGTATGACTGGTCCAGGAAGTAAGGCTGCAGAGGGTAATCAACATTCATTTCAGAATCATTGAAAGCAAACACTAAGGGTATGTTTGGAAGAAAATTGAGAGCAGAGTTAAAATAGAAAGATTTTGATTTTAATTCATTGTAGATTGGCAGAAGATGGAACCTCACTTTCAAAGTACTCGTCACAAAAAATTGCAACCTCTGCTTTTGTGCTTTCTCTAGAAAGATTTCAAACGTCGCAGTAACTTTTTTCATTCACACTCCTCTAATTACTGGTTATTTAACACTATAAAACCTAACATATTATTTATTTAGATACACAATTCAGAAAACTCCAATGGGATGTGCGACCATGGTACTCCCTCTGTTCCACAATGGCTGCACTTTAAGGTTATTACATGTATTAAGAACAACAAAGCTATATCACTTTTGAAACAATTTTACTGAAATAGCATCGCTATATCCATAAAAATATTACTTTGAACAAGAAAGAGAAATTAGGAGTGCTCTAAGGACACTGAACACTCAAAAGACACTATTAAATGCTTTTAATCACTAAAAAACCACTAGAAAGAATTTAATTTTCATAACACAGTGACAGTATAAAAAGATTTACATTGTCATCTAAGTCAAGTATAGTAAATTTGTGAGTTTTATAATAACTATTCAAGGTGATCTCTGCTTGATTGAAAGCATAAAAATCTTCGAAGCATGGAAATTAGACACGGTCGAAGACTAAAACACAAGAAATGACACAAGAAGAACAAAGTCAGTACCTCCAGCAGACATTCCGGCAACCAATCCCAAAGCTTCTAGAAACCCAATGGCGACAAAGCGCAATTTGGGAATTGCCAGCATCTCATCGGTTACTATTCTTGCCCGGTACCGAATAAACAAGATGGAGAAATATATAACAACGTACCTACGTTACACAAAACCACAATTACTCAACGCACTAAGAAATCCCTAAAAAGAAACAAACAATTCTCCAAGAGTTAAAACACCAAACAAATGCAATTGCAAGAAGCACAGAGAGGTTTACCCAAAAGTTATGAACTGGGCGAGAAAAAAAGGGTAATCTTTCATGGGAACAAGGGCCAATTTGTAAAGCACGCGATTGGCTACCGCTGTCGTAACGGTGACAGCGGAGCTCAACAAGACGAGGTTGGTGCCACTTCCCGATGAAGAGGTTGCGTTTGAGGCACGAATTTTGAGAGCGGTTGAGTGGTGGTGGAGATGGTTGCGGTTGAATCGAGCGTTGCCGGAAAAGTGCAACGGAAGCTTCGAAGAGAGTGACATTGAAACGAGAGGTTGCAGCTTCGGATTGCAGAGCGCGAAACTGCAACGGAACGACGACGTTGAATAGAATGCCATAGCGAACGACCTTGTTCTTACTTTCAACTAACTTGGATCATTTCTGCTAAGTAAAAGAACTGCTCCTAATATTTTTTTTTTTTTATAATTTTTATGGGATGAATTTTAAGAAAATATTTATTAAACAACTTCACTCTATCCTTTGTATTTATGTAAATTTCACTGAAACATAATAAAAAGTGAGGTTTTGTGCGAAATAAAGTGTTGTTAAAATTACTATTCAATAAAATAAAATGATATCTTGCATTTCTGAAATATTAACAAGGGATCTTAACTTTTATAGTGTTGAAGGTGTTATCTATTTCTCTTTATTTTTATAGTATGATATTTTAATTTACTTCTTTTAGTGCAAATATGTTATATTACTTTAAAATTTTTATGTTGGTTTTGCTTTAATAAAAAGAGGGATGTTTGAAGTCTACATTGATAGGGATGGCAGAAGTCTTAAATTTTTTTTGTAGGACATTATCTTAAGGCTACCCAACTCATTGTTGATTTCTAATCTAATTTATATATAAAAAAGGTTCTCCAAGTTATTGGAAAAAATATCTTTTTGATTGTTATGATACCAAATTAAGATCTAGAATCTTAAATTTTATGCAGTTAAGTTCAAGTTTAAATTAAAGATCGTATTATAATACTTATTCATGTATTTGCCTTTTGCAAGCTAGTATTTTAGTATATTTAATATATAGAATATGGTTTTTAATCAAATAAAGTTTACGAAGAAATATATTTAAATATATACTATATTATTATTAAAAATCATAATAAGTAAATAACATTTTTAACATATAAATTATGTATTAAGTTTATAATAAATAATTTATATTATGATAAAGGGTTATTTTTAACAAATTGATAATATTTTTAGAAAATATTGAAATTTAATATAGTAATATATGTGAACAAAATATATTCAAGGAAATAACCTGTTAAGAAAATTAAATATATAAGTAGAATATATCCTTAAAGTCTTTTTATTTTAAGAAAATATCTTAAAAAGACTTTCGTTAAACAACAATTCTAAAATATGTTTTCATTTTAGATAACTATTCTTGTTTGTATTTAAAAAAAGTCAACACATACTTATGTCCTTAACAAATTTGAATGCTTGCATTTTCCATCTATTAGTTATCATTGCTTTCTTTGAGTTTAATTTTTTTATGTTACTTTTAAAAAAACTATATTATCAATCTGTTTAAAAAATTAAATGTTTTTTAACTAATAATTAAAAAACTAACAGAGTTTCCATATATAACCGTGGATTTGAAAATAACATAAAAAGTGGTAATTTTAATTAGAAAAAATTTCAATTTAGTATGATATCTTATAATCCATTGATATAAACCTTTTGAATGGTGTGTGGACATACATTTTTCCAATAGATTATGTGTGAATTACGATAGTGACTACATTTTCAATTTAATTTAGTGAAGTCAAACTTCCATACATGTAAAACATTGTCATGGTCTGAAAAAAAAAAAAAAAAAAAAACTCAAAAAAAAAAAAAAATAAAAAAAAACAAAAAAAAAAAAAAAAAT
>Ga0123340_1002164_pt1 | contig 17470 bp, 5 predicted proteins | sample SirMexnodulemix_FD_89961 | JGI IMG/M metagenome (GOLD analysis project Ga0123340, IMG submission 89961) | Root nodule microbial communities of legume samples collected from Mexico - Siratro Mexico nodule mix | ecosystem: Host-associated > Plants > Roots > Nodule | place: Mexico: Nepantla... | reverse complement strand
TATATATATATATATATGTTATATAAGTTAATTTATAGGTATTCTTTCGTTTAACTTATCCCGAAACTAATTTTGATATTTTTTTCTGAAAAATGTATTTTGGCAGATATTGGCTGGCCTTCTGGATCAACATTCTATAGCTAAAAATCCTCAAGCTCTAAATATGGTGAAATGGATGGTAGATTACTTTTACAACCGAGTGCAGAATGTTATAACAAAATTTAGTATAAGTAGACATTATCAATCACTGAATGAGGAAACTGGAGGCATGAATGATGTCCTTTACAAACTATACAGCATAACGGTACGTTGATTGGTCCATTTCGTTTCTTTAACATTACTTCTGTTGAATCGTAGGTATATTTGATGTATTTCACAGATTATTATTGTATCATACTCTATTTTCAATTCTTACTTTGTTTCAGCTTGTTTTATTAAGTGTTAGCTTCTTGTTCATGGTACCTAGTTGTGCTGTAAACTTACATACCTTCTCAATGCAGGGAGATCAAAGGCATCTACTGTTAGCTCACCTTTTTGACAAGCCATGCTTTTTAGGTTTGCTTGCAGTGAAGGTACTGATAATTTTTTTTTTTCATTATGATAGAATTACCACTGATAAAGTATTGAGATAATAAGAACTAAAAAACATCAGTAAAAAAAGAAATGCACATTATAAAAACTAGAAAATTTTCCATGTAATTATAATTATTGTCCTATTAAAGTTTAAGTTTAAGAAACAGATCATGTAATGACCATTTTTTTTTGTCCCGAAAGTTGTTTCGCATAATGTGGCTATCCATAATATTGGGAACATCATAACGAAACAGTTAAGTATTTGTATGTTGAACATGGCCATTTATTTCTAGTTTAGATATTGTAGTTAATCTTTTACAAGGCATGAGAATTCTAAAATTGTATGATGTAGGCTAATGATATAGCTAATTTTCATGCTAACACACATATCCCAGTGGTTGTTGGATCTCAAATGCGGTATGAAGTCACTGGTGATCCACTCTATAAGGTGAATTGCTATGTGTTCTGTAGATTACTGGTACTGAAATTTGTTATTATTACTTTAAATTCCAATACAGGTTCTTGGTTTTTGGTGTTAGGAAATAGGAACATTCTTTATGGATCTTGTTAACTCTTCTCATACTTATGCAACTGGAGGGACATCAGTTGACGAATTTTGGTATCAAGATATCAGCATTTTAGTTTCAGTTATTTTTCATGTGCACTTCAATTATCTATTAATCAACTGTATCTATAAAAGCAAGAATTCTGTTTCTTCTTGCTAATATGTATTCACAGATTTTATTGTTACTAGTATTTCTAAAAAAATTTACTTTGCTTCGATTTTTCTTCATAGGAGTGATCCAAAGAGAATTGGAGACACCCTAGAATCAACGGACAATGAGGAATCATGCACAACTTACAATATGTTGAAGGTACAGCCAATCTTCATTAGTCATCATGGAATACCTGGGAAGCTGAAAATGAATATAGAAAATGGTAGATATATTATATCACATGATGATGTATTACATTAGTATGTATATGTGGAATTACGTGCTTATATGAGTGTAAATAAACAATTTCCTATAAAGTTTTCATTTTGTCCTCTTTAAGTACAAGGAAAACAAACAATTTTTCAGGTTTCACGGCACCTTTTTAGATGGTCCAAAAAGGTATCATACGCAGAGTATTATGAGCGTGCCTTAACAAATGGTGTTTTAAGCATCCAAAGAGGAACAGAACCTGGAGTGATGATATATATGCTTCCTCAAGGTCGCGGGGTTTCCAAGGCTAAAACTAGCCTTGGTTGGGGAACGAAGTTTGATAGTTTCTGGTGCTGCTATGGAACAGGTGAGCCTGGGTTCATCATATACTTCTCAAGTTGCATCAAAGTTTCAAACTAAGCTACCCCATATCATTCTCAAATTTCTTTTCCTGTCTTTTAGGAATCGAATCATTCTCAAAGCTGGGAGATTCTATCTATTTTGAAAAGGGAGGGAAAAATCCTACTCTTTACATTATCCAGTACATATCAAGCTTATTTAATTGGAAGTCTGGGCAAATTATTGTTAATCAGACTGTAGTTCCAGCTGTTTCATGGGATCCTTTCCTACGAGTGTCTTTTACATTTTCTCCAGCTAAGGTGCTTGTTACATTGTTCTACATCTCATGTAGCTAAACATTCATCTTAGATACATTAGAGTAAACACAATAATAGTTAATCTGCTTTATTTGGTCTGTTTTGTCCTAACCCCTTCTCTTCTAATGCCTTCAGTTTTAGAAAAAGTTAAGCTGCCTTGTTATGGATCTACTGATGATATATAAACTAATCAGGAGAAAGTAATACATGTCACATTTTAACATGTGTGAACCTTCTTCACAAGAAACCAACAAGCTACCAGGTGTAAAATACCTGTCTTAGTCTTCTAAAACATATCTACTTATGCAGAAAACTGGTACTTTGTCTACACTTAACTTCAGACTACCAACTTGGACGCATAAGGATGGTGCAAAGGGTGCATTGAATAATGAGTCTTTATCTCTGCCAACCCCAGGTGTGAATTTCTGTTTAAAACCAAAGAAGTTGAGATTTCACTGTAGTTACATACATTAGTAAAAAAAAAATTAACGCTTGTAACTTTCTGAAAATGCAGAAAATTTTTTGTCCATCACCCGAACATGGAATGCTGGTGACAAACTAAGCCTTCAATTTCCCATTACCCTTAGAACCGAGGCCATAAAAGGTAGCTTGAGTAGATATTTATTCCATTTGTGTTAAATGTTGATTACCATTACTCTTCTGTCACAGTGTGTATTTAATATATCTAGTGTAAAAAATAACTATGTATTTGACATTACTGATATAGTGTTTTGAATCAAATACAGATGACAGGTCTCAATATGCTTCTATTCAAGCAATTCTTTATGGTCCTTATCTTCTTGCTGGTCACACCACTGGTGATTGGGACATCAAAGCTGCACCAAATGCATCTATAGAAGACTGGATTACTCCAATTCCAGCCAGCTACAACAGTCAGTTATTCTATTTTTCCCAAGCCTTTGCCAACTCAACTTATGTTTTCACAAACTCCACCCATTCATTAGCAATGCAAAAACTACCTGTGCCTGGAACTGATTTGGCCCTTCATGCAACTTTTAGAGTTATCCCAGGAAAATCTGCCACAAAGTTTACCACTTTGACAGATGCTATTGGTAAAACAGTAATGCTAGAACCATATGATCATCCGGGAATGCGAGTGATTTACCAAGGAATGGAACATCCTCTTACAGTAGTAGGCTCTTCCTTGGGTGGCTCCTCTTGTGTTTTTGTTGTGGTCCCAGGATTGGATGGACACAAGGAAACCATATCTTTGGAATCCAAAAGCTATAATGGTTGCTTTGTGCATAGTGGTTTGCATTCTGGCAGAGGAGTGAAACTCAGTTGCAAGACTTCTTCTGATGCTACATTTAAACAATCAGCAAGTTTCATTGCCAAAAGAGGAATAAGCAAATATAATCCTATCAGCTTTGTGGCCAAAGGAGAAAACAGGAATTTTCTTCTGGAGCCATTATTGGCCTTCAGAGATGAGTCTTATACGGCTTATTTCAACATTAAAGGTTGATTTTAGGCCTTATAAGGCAGTGTAAGTTTCATTGTTAAGCTTACCGAATAGTTATGGTACTCATAATAGGAGAATTGGTATAAAATTTTTAATTATTATTATTAGCATTTAAGAACTTCAGAATAAGAAATTTGTAAAATATAGTACAGTCTCTGTAAAAATAACATATAGATCAATCAAAGTGTTGTTTATGCAATTATTGGTATTTATTTAATTTGCACAGCTTATACATTCAGCTAAAAAATGTACATAGCAAATATTGCAATTCTGTGATCTGTCAAAGGTTTTGATAAAGATGTATGAAATGGATGAGTTCCATTTGCACTGTATAGGCCTTTGCCACCCAAAAAGCTATTAGGATTAAACTTTGAGATGTGAAAATATTAATGCATTTACTCTACTCTTGTCTCATGAATTCTAAATAAGTAGAGCAATAGACAAGTGTTCTTACCGCATTTCATTGACAGTGATTTTTAACACTATAATTCTACCCTAATTTTTAACAATTACTTCATGTATTAAATATTTATTCAGCATTTAAAATACTCGAAAATCAGTGTATTTGCCTTAGTTTTCATTTATACAGTTTTAATTCTAGACTGGTGATTTTTTGGATTGTACGTTCTGAAACATTAAAAGGTAATAATCTTTGTATTTTAGATTGTACATTCTGAAATACAAAATTTAATATATAATCTAAAAAAATTATATTTTAAGATATATAATTCAGAATACATATTTTATTTTTGTATTCTAGAACATACATTATGGAATAAAAATATTATATTATGAAATTTTGGAATATAAAATTTATATTCTAGAATGTATGGTTTGGAGTGTATTTTTTTTATTTTGTAATCTGAAATAGATAATTCAAAATACATAATTTGTACGTCAAAATATACATTTTAGAATATATAGAATACAAAATAAAAAATATATTCCAGATTTTACATTTCAAAAAATATTTTCAAACCCATTTACATATTTTATAAATTATTTTGGTTTAAAAATATTTTTTAAAATATTTAATCCAAAATATATTATTTTAGAGGGTCTTCACCACCACAGTGGTGCACATTTGAAAATATGGAGGTGCAGAATGTAACTCCCTATTTTATAAATGTTTTTAAATGTAAATTTGGTGTTGAATGTCAACAAACATCTGAATTGGGCTTTCGGTATAATTTTGACTTTTGCAATCGACATGGTTAAAGTTGCACCAAATGGCGAAATGAGACTCTGAAACAAGTTTCAAAGAGTACGAAATAATTTTGACCCGAAAAAATTGTACAAAGTCCAATAGAAACAAAAAGGCAACCACCGAGAAGACATGGATCATTAATTTCATGTTCAAATTTTCGAATTCAAGCCTTTAAGAATATAGTTACATTATAATTTTATCCCGTACGATTTAGATTCGATCATACTAAGGTCTTTTCGTGGAAAAAAAAAAAACAAAAAGTGCTAAAAGCCTGTTTGAGTTTCAGGATCTGAGATTTCAAATTAGGTAAGGAAATTTTTTTTTCTATTATTTTTTATTTATGTTCAACATCATTAAACTAAATTACAATATATAAGTAAAGTAATTGTATCTTATAAATTAGTATTGTAAAAATAAATTAGATTTAAATTTACAAAATTTATTCCAATAAAATTCGTGGAGTTTATTGTATATCACTGTTGTCGAGTTATTGCTGGACTACTTAATAAAATAAAATAAATTTATATTTTAAAATTTATACATAAATTGGATAAAATAGATTAAATATTTAATATTAATTAGAGATAATATTAAATTTGTCTCAAAATACTGAAATAAAAAATGTTAATAAATTAAAAAGAAATTAACTTATGAATAAATAAATGAAAAATAATATAAAAAATGCAGTATTTAATTTAATAGAAATAATTAAAATTAATAATATATGTTAAATATCATATTGGAGCTGCTTTGAAAATCAGAGATCATTTTTTTTAACCACTACTCTAAACTTAAGACATCTGTTAGACTTTAAAATTATTTTCTTTTCATATCTCACCATTTGATATGGAAAGAAATTTAAATTGAAATCTTTAATGTTTTATCTATTTTTTTTTTCTCTCTTTTCAACTTATTACTTGTTTCAAAGTATGTAATAAAATGAGCTATAGTATATTACTTATTAAATTTAGGTAAATGAACTTCTACTTTGAAAAGATAAAATAAATAGTTAATATATAAATTAATATGTACAAATTTATTTAAAGAATTAATTATTATTCAAAAATATCAATTGTAATTATAAAACTAAATGAAAACATTAATAAGGTTAACAATAACATCATTTACGTCCATAATAATTATAATTATCAAAATAAATCATATCTACATGACCTATGATTTAGATTAGATTAAGCTTCGGAAACAATAACCTTAATAAAAATATAATTTTTTATTCTAGTATGACATCATGTTTATATGAATTAAGGTTAGGTTGATTCACTAGCTAATAGGTTTATCCATATATTTTAAAGTATATTAATATGCAATAATTATATGTATTATTAAACATGTTCTTCTATTTAGTTTCGTCGGTCATGATAGAGTTTAAAAGATAAATAAAGTGTTGACTTCTAGTTTTAAATCAATTAGTAAATATTCTTTTTAATGTTACGTACTGTGATATTTTAATTAGAATTCACGATGTCACCCTAATATAATTTTTTTAATGCTTTTGATAACTAGTTACTTATTTTAAGCATATATTATGAAGGTGGAAGAAATTATTTCAAATAATATTTAGATAAAGATGGATAATTATATATAATTGTTTAATCTCATTTTTATTCAATGTGAGATTTAGACTCACACTTAGATTTTTAATAATTTTCTTCTCAAATGAGAGTTTCCATCGTATGAGTCGGTCATCATCAGGTCGGTGCAAACCATCAACTCTAATACTACTTGTTGTGATTGTTGGGAGAATTCGGTGGACATAACCGGAGATATCTCACAAAAAGGAAAAATGGGCCAAACATACATAAGGAAATGATACTACCTTTAACCCAAAACTTTAAAACAGTGAATTTATGAATCTTCTTTCTTATATATTACTTAACTTTTTTATTTTTATTCAATGTAAAACTTAAACTCACATTTGAATTTCTTAACAATATCAACATTTATTTTATATAAACTAAGTTATATATTTTTTTTTAATATTGAATTAGGTAAAAAGTGATGAGCTTGAGTTTGAAAGATCCTTCAAATTGAATGCTCGATCCAGCTACGATATTATGCATTGTCTGATCCCCACGTGTGATGTTTTGCTTATTTCACTCTTAGCCACTCATTTGGTCCCTACATCCAATCCAACATTATTGATTTCTCATATCCAACATTATTGATTTCTCATATCTTTATGCATCAATTGCTTTCAGATCCGTTCCACACCAATTATTCTTTTCAGTTCATAAATAACCCTACATAATTAACAAAACTTTCAACAATTGTTCTTCCCAACTTCTAATAACTTTGTACTAATCCAATATTCACCAAACTATTATTCTTAATTAATAGCTCTAGATTAATTAAAATTTAGTGTTCACCATCAATGCTTCAAGATAAGATAATATTAATACTTTTCTTAAAAAAGAAAGATGGTATATTACTTTCACTTTCCTTTGTTTTTTTTCGCTTTTAGCAGTTCTATTTGAGTTTTTTTTTTTGTGAAAAATGTTATTTATATATCAATTCACGCAATAATATATCTCTTATAATTTATTGTATGTCATGACGATGGAGAATTAAACACAAAAAAACAACGTTTCACAATTACTGTATAAAATGTTATATTTAAAATAAAATTAATTATTTTTAATTGTATTACTATCTTTATTTGTAAGAAATTCGGGAGGTTTATTTTTTAAAAAAATAACCCAAAAATAAAGAAATACAGTTGATATTATAGCATGTACTAAAGAACCTTTTTGCCTTTCCAAATATGGCATTCATTATCGGTTTTTTATTTACAGTGACAGTATAAAATATTGAAAAAAACAAGAACATAATAAAGAAAATAATCATCATGTTATATTATACTAATAAAAGGAAATTTATTATGATGAGAAATAATAATAATAATAATAATAATAATAATAATAATAATAATAAAATAATGTAAACTGATAAAAGTTCCACTTTTAATATTGACTGTACCTGAAATAAGTCTTTTTAAAGAATATACTCGTATGTAAAACAAATATTACAAAGTAAATAAAAATAGAAAATAATGCGTTAAATTTAAGATAAACCATATGTTTCAAGTGAGTAAAATCTAACTTATTTATATTTATGTAGTAAAATGTCTTTAATAAAGAGATGGAATAACACAGGTTTAATATCATTAATAAGTTTGTAAATAATTAATCTACCTGCAAATAATCGAATTGAAAAAAAAAATAGTATTGATGTTCCTTTAATAATAATTGTTCCCACGTTAATTTTCCAAAAAAAAATTATAACTTATTTCGTCCATGATATCTGTATGCAGTTTATAAAAAAAAATCCAATAAATTGAATAGTGCTAGATCCATAAACTGTTGAATTAATTAATAATTATATTTTAAGAATAAGATTAAAGATTTCACAACCATATTTTTATCAATAGTTACGAAATAAAATATACTATGAAGTTTTAACGAGTATCTTAAAATGAAGATTAGTAAAAGTGAAAGATAATTGTTTAAAAGTCCAATGATTGAAGATGTAAGGGTGTTAACTATTAAGGCAACAAGCAAATGATTGGAGGGCAATTTCTCCGTTCCAACATGAAAGCCACGTTGCGTTTCAGTGCATGTCGCCGACATAGCTTTTCATTCATGGGATCTCCTCATAAAAGACAGCCATAATTTTTTCATTAAAAAGTGTTATATAAAAGGTAAAAAAAATCAATTAAAAAAACTGTTTAATCTTAATTCGTGAAAAACATATTACCTTTTCACCAAGTCAATCCAATCCAATTCAATCATAATACCAACAGAGTGGATCTTGGATTGTTTACTGTGATGATAACAAATGATTGCAATGAAAGCGAAGAAAAAAATGAATGACGTAAAGCTTTGGAGCTACATAATGTTTATCATCAGAAGTTGATACAAAATTCATGCAATAAGGACGTGCGCAGAGGGAAGAAACTCGCATTTTATTTAGCGTAGCGCAAACATATCTCACATCAAAACACAACAAACACACGATCATTCATGAGTTAAGTAATGCACGCACACACAAATCTAATTTCAAATTACAAGTTTGGGAGAGTGAGTTTGTAATAAGTACTAATAACAACGGTAATTATTAATTAATGATTAATTAATTAATTAATTGTACAAGATTGTTGGGGAAGATTAGCAAGGTTTGAGTGGCTTCCCGCAGAGACAATCGTTGAAGACGAAGGAGGAAGCTTCGAGATGATCGAAGGGTGATCCAAGGGGAATCTTGCCACAGAGATGGTTGTGACTCAAATCTAAATGTCCAATGTAAGAAGCAGAGGATATAGATTTGGGTATGGCTCCTTTCAGATTATTGTAGGACAGATCAAGGGCAGTGAAATAAGACCTAGGACCAAACGCGTCGGGTATGTTACCCTCCAAGGCGTTTCGGCTCAAGTTTAGGTCACTGATGCCCGAACTAAACAGGCTCACGGGAATGGGCCCAGAAAGTTTGTTGAAGTCCAAATTCAATGTAGACAACACCGCCATTTTACCCAGTGACTCTGGAATGAGCCCAGAAAGTTGGTTACGAGACAGATCCAGATCCGCCAGACGGTAAATGTGTGCAACGGAGGCCGGGATGGGCCCACTAAGCCGGTTTCCGCTGAGCAAGGCCCGGCTCAGCATTCGGAGAGAACCGAAGTTTCTCGGAATGGGCCCGGAGAGGAGGTTGTTACGGAGATCCAAGTGCATGAGACTCGTGAGGTTCGCGAGCGACGCCGGGAGCGTGCCGGAGATGCGGTTGTCGGCGAAGTTGAGCACCGTGAGGCGGTGGAGCCTGCCGATGTCCGCAGGGATGCTGCCGGAGATGCGGTTTCCGATGAGGTCGACGATGCGGAGGAACGGCAGGGTTGTGATGCAGCGAGGGATCTCGCCGGAGATTCCCTTCCAGTCTGCGATGGTGATGCTGGAAAGTCGCCGGAGCCTGCAGATCGCCGGCGAGATGTAGCCGGTCATGTAGCCGGTCCGGTGAGCTCGCTCGAAGATCGGCTCCTCGGACTCGCCGCGGAGGTTGATGTCGGCGACGCGGCGGGTCTCCTGGTCGCAGCTCACGCCGTACCAGTTGTGGCAGCAGTCGGTACCGGTCCACGAGTTGAAGATTCCGAGGTAGGGTTCGTGGAGCGCCGCCTTGAATGCGAGCAGCGCGGCTCTGTCGGACGGCGGACACGACCGCACGCCGGAGATGAGTGCCATGAATAACACCACTATCCCCGTGATAAAGCTAACACCACCCATTGTGGTTGCCGTGGAAGTTGGTTACGTGAATACTTGTTTATTTATTCGCTGTTTGCACTCTACTATATGCTGTTATCTGTCAGTGAAGTTATTGAAACGGTGAGAAGGGTGTGTTTGTGTGGCTACTTGCATGGGAGTTTGGGATTCTGATGATGTTATTTATACTGTTGAATAAAGTTTTGTTTGGGTGACGAGTTTGCCCCTCGCAAAGTTCCTAACTGGTGAAGTGATCTTCGACACTTGGACTTTGATCTGGATAACTTCTCTTGCTTTAAATAATTTGAAGAAATATAAGGAAGAACACGTGAACATGGGAGAGAAGGAAATGGTGTGACAGATGGAGATTAGGATTAGGGTTGGAGCATGCACATGGTTGAGTTGGAGAAAGGTCAAGGAACTAAATTATGAAACTTCCTGGCTTCTATTCTAGATACTCCTAGCATTCACACTTCTGTAACTTCAAACTTATTTATTGCCGAATTATAAGTAGTAATTATTACTGTTTTTTTTTTTTTTCAAAACCATAAGCTGTCAATGTGTTGATGTTAAGTTTGGATTATAATTTGTTGGAATGGATTTTAATAGAATTAGTTTTGTATAATTAAATGGGGCCAAAACATATTAAAAAGTCTCAATTTTATATTACATTATTAGAAATTCTTGCATATTGAGTTTGTCAAATCGACAAGACATGTAAAACGTAAGGAGGTTCATGAACTTGGGAGGGTTTTTCTCGTAGGTAAATGGGTTAGGATGCTGTCATGTTCCACCTGTGGACGAGTATTACTGATACTATTAGTACACTGCGATGTGACCCCACAGGTACCTAAATCTTTGTCTCCCTACTTCTTTTGGAATTAGGGGAAGGAGGTTTAATTCCATAATTAATGCCCTGGGTTTAACCTAATATGCCGCAAAATAATTATTGTTGTCGGTATCAGAATCTGTGTACGTGAACTAATTAAAAGGGGTATCGCACTAGCTAATTGATCCTTAGCTTTTTGTGGTCACACTCTGAAAAATGACCCACTTGCATATGGGTCCTTATCGCTTATCCATACGGACAATCCCATTATATCATTTTTTTGCCTTTGTTAAACGATCTTTTCACACCAAATAATAATAATAATTATTATTATTATAATAATAATAATGGCGATATCAATTTGTGCTGATGTTCTGTTTTCGAATATACATATTTGGTTTTCATTGATATCAGATTCGGAGAACGAAAATTGTATATCTTTTATCTGTCTATTCGAGAAAGCCAAAAAGAAATGCAATGACTCGATTAAAATATAGTTTGTGCATGTGCGAGTTTTTCTATTATTTTAGGTCTCTGGTTTTGCATTGAGGAGGAAGAATCCGACCAGCCAGTAATGTGCAGAAAACCTTATCCGCAAGATTTTATGCCAGGTTACTGGAATCAGGAACAATAGAATAAAAAAAAGAAACGGTGTCAAATAAACAGGTTTTCTCGATTTTGTTTGTTTCTACTAAGATTTTACACAAATCCTGACAGTTAAGTGGCACACAAACTTTTCCCTTCATTAATTTTAACATAAAAAATAGAATACAAAAGATACACGAGGCTCTTACCCAGTTTGAATTTAGTTTGACTAAACAATTTATAACCCATGATCCTGCCATTTTTTACGGTAAAATGATTGTCAATAGGCTGCATGTGTCTCCATGTGCGAAATGATCTTCATTCAGATGGTTGGTCATAGATTCCTGGGAAACAGTAAGATATTTAAAGTACATTTACCTTCTCTTTCACCTAACTTCCATTTCCTTATAATCTCAATTTTTCTATTCATTCTTTATCTCATCATTATACAATTTATCATATAAGCATTCAGGTACAAATTTCAACAATGCATTGATGAAACAGAATTTTCAGTACATTTAGAAGTCTTATATTATTTAAACTTAAGTCCGCGCCACCATTTTATTATTATTATTTTAATTATGGGTAACAAATATGATTCACGAAGACACTTCGATTTTGATCTATGTAGTCTATAATTTTACAGTGGCATCACTTGAGTTCTTAAGTATTAGGCACACAATCTTTCAAATTATAAAAACGAACACTAAAATGGTCGACCTTTATAATTTTAACAATTAAATGGTATTTTCACAAATTCAATAATTAAATCGATCATTGTTTGTAACCCTGAAGATTAATTTGATATATTACTCTTTTCATCACAAATAATTCAGCGATAGTGGAGGAAGTACATATTTTTTACTTGATTTTAACCTATAATATGGAGCTAACAACTCCAATGCGTCAAAGTTAACCTAGCAACTAAACAAGAAAAGAAAAGAAAGAAAAACCCTCCTAGATTTAGATTACAATGATACTCAAGTTAGCACTAACTCTCTCACATTTAATTGCCACCTGGCCTCTCTGCAACACATATCATGAAGTGAAAAGTATAGTGCCTTCGAAAAGTGCCAGTTCTTATGTACAGCCCTGTGCATGGTCTCCAGATCCATCTAAAAGTAAATGTTCATCACGCTAACGATTCTCGTGCATATGAGGTGAAGGTGAAGTGTGAAATGCTGCCGAAACATTATGGAACAGAGCAGGTACCACATTGTGAAACTGCATTGGCATGACACCCTGTGATCTCGGATCAGTAAGCTCCTGTAACATGCAAATAAACATACTTAAATCTTTAAACCATGCCATACCCGTTCTTTCACTAATACTTGAATGAAATTTATAAAATTATTTCATCAAGAATACAGACACTGAATGTTTGTTGGCTTTAACACAACAAATGAATACGCAGATGCATGATCACATACACCGATCAGTTCCTTCTGTACATGATATGCAAAAGCTATAATCTACATAATTTATCATCCAATGAGTAAAAAATCTAAACTCGGCCTGCTCTGATTTTCTTTCCCCTTCTGAACACAAACTCTCAACATACATTTTTCATTGATTATCAGATCATCCCTTGCCCCTATGTTTTCGCTTTTGGATAGATTTTTTTACCTTGGCTTCTCTCCAGTGCGTGTCCTAATGGTGTGTTTTGAGGGATGTTGCTGTCTTATTAAATATGCAAAAGGGGCTCCGCGCCCCACTGCAGCCCTAGCATCCTTGTTTTTTAGTTTTAATTTAATTTAATTTAATTTATTTTAATTTTTTCATTGCTTGAGGATACCATATTCTGTTCTATGCATATACCAAAATAAATGAAGACAGAGTTCAGTCCCCAAAAACAAGTCTTTCATGGAATTTGAAGAATTAGCAGAATATATTTCCAAAAAATACAAGAAAATATAACCATAGATATATGATGGCAATCAAAGAATTAGGAAATACCATACCATATGTTGAAAACCATCTTTCCCACTACCTGCTTCGACAAGAGATACCTATAGCATAAAAGAGAACAAACTTAGTTACATTTAATAAAAATAATTAAATACTAAGAGGTCAAATCATTAATCAACACAATAGCTGACCTTTCCTTTATCACCTCCACTGTTTTTGACACTTCCTTGACTCCTACAAGCCACACCAGTTCTCACAGCTTTCTTTCCCATATTCGGCTTCGGATCAGGAACCTTATGGTTAGATGTAATAGTAGATTGATATTCTTCTTCAACATTACAAACAACATGGGTAGCTGAGGCATCAGGTCTCGTACCATTCTCAACAGGGTTGTTCAAATTTACACATTGTTTTAGTGCCTCACTCATGGCACCTAAAGCCATGTAGTAACTTTCCTGTGATAACGAACCTTCTTCGCCTAATATTATGGCCCGCCTACACAAATCATTGAATCGCCGCACCTTTGATTGAACCTCTTCCAATTTTTCACCAATAGGGTGCCTGCTCATAGCAGCGTTTGTCCATCTTTGCAATATATACTTTGGTGGAATGCTGAAAACACCAGACATCTGTAGAACAACAATGGCATGTCTACAGAGATAACCTTTATATTCAAACAAACGACATGAACAGCATATATCTGAGCAGGATGTGTTCCATTCTACCATATAGTTTTGATTATTTTCGAAATCTTTCACAGTATAAGTGGTAGTCACACCATCACTTTCTTTCTTAAGATGGCAAGCAGCTGCACCCAACACCTCAACCTGGAACTTTCTAAAAATTTCATGTGTGTAAACTAATAGCATTTGTTTTTCAAAAGGGGAAGGAGACTTCAGGTCAGGTGTTTCATGCCAAGCATCAAAATTTGCTTTGGCTTCCTCTTCATGCCTATCTTCAAGAATCACTCTGTATTGTTCTATAAATTCTCTCAATGAAGAATCAACATGGATATAATTGTCAAACAATGAATTTAAACTTTCAGAACGAGAACTCGTAGACAAGCCCGCAAAGGAAATATCTTTCATAAATGTTGGCACCCAACATGTACGGTCATCATATAAGGATCGAACCCATTCAACATCTCCAAGGCTAAAGCTGTCAACCAACTTCCACCATCTCTTTTCAAATTCCTCCTCTGTCCATGATTTGTATATACATTTGTTAAATTTTTCCATAAAGCTATTGTGCCATGCGCCTAAAATTTGTAGTTGTTTTGGTATCTTTTCCAAAATATGCCACAAACAAAAACAATGGCGTGTTCCTGGAAGAATAGTGGCAACAGCTGCTTTAATAGCATCGTTTTGGTCTGTGAGAAGAACTTGCGGTGCTCGCTCCCCCATTGCTATCAGCCATGTTTGCAGTAACCAAGCATAGGTAAATATTGTCTCGTCAGCAATCAATGCACAACCAAGCAATGTTGGTTGAATGTGATGGTTTACTCCAACAAAAAGTACCAACGGTATTTTATATTTGCTAGTAAAATATGTTGTGTCAAAAGAAACAACATCAGAAAAGTACGTAAAATCTTCCAAGCCTTTAGCATCAACCCAGAACACATTTCTTAGTTGATGTTCTTCATTCAAATCAACTGCATAGAAGAATTTTGGATTCTCTTCTTGCATGTGCATGAAGAGCTCAAGAAGTAATTGAGCATGTCCTGCTTCTAGAACCAAACTCCGGCCTTTATCATGTTGATGTTTCACAAAGTTCTCTAAGCAATCAACATTCTGATATGCACTAAATAATTTAGAAACTTCATTTGAGGTCTTACGCCTACGCATTCGAACATCATTACCTAGTGGATCAGAACTCCTGTGACTCCGAAAAAAATGAGCCTGAGCCGGTAAAAGTTCGTGATTATGCTCCTTCACAAAGCTGTAGACATACCATTTACCATCTTGCCTTCTTTTTACATGCATGCTTGCTTTACAGCCAATTTTTGGAGAAGGGCGCGGATTAATTGCATCATCCGATTGCTGCTTATTACCATATCTTATACATGAAAATTTGGCATCAATAAATTCCTTGGATGCCCTAGATCGCCGACTGCTCAGCTTAGCAGTGCCAAACCCTGCAGACTTAGCATATTCTTTATAAAATGCATATGCAGCTTCATGAGAGTCAAATTCCATATCATGATGAGGCTCAGAAATTGAGCTACCCACGACGGCAGAAGAATCCATAACTATTGAAGCAATATTCAGAATTCAGCTCCAGTTCACTTTCCAAAAAATTGTTTCACATGTCCAAAAGTATCACACAGATGAAAGATGCAAAGGTTTGTCTAGATGATCCAGTAAAGGTGGTACCTGAATGGAAGGGCAATGCTTCGCTTGAGAAATTGTGTCACTAGTAAACAAAAATCTTATTTTAGATAATCTCGATTAAAGAAATGAAGGGCTCAAGATTTCAATAAAACAATCAATACAAACAATACAAAACAACTAAAGGTTTTTCCACATAGCTATTTAAGTGCATAATTATGCATAATTCTCTTTTACCAGTCCACTTTAGCATAATCTAACTTTATGATATCAAAGAAATCTAGAAACAGCTATCCACTTTTCCATCCACTCTAAGTTTTAAACGTATAGTTCATTAATTTATATAAGCGGAATGACTCTCCTCAAATTCACACCACATTCGTGATTAAGTAGCCAACTGCATTGTACGTGTTAAATGTGATACTGAACATACTCATACACTAAAAAGTTAATGCATACTCAATAAAATTCACCTATCTGAAGTCTAAACTTGCATCTAACCATGGTAAAACCAAACAGCTTAATCAGAACATAAATAATTTATCATTTACAGAAACTGAAGCGGTTTACCATTTATTTAGCACCGGCCTGTAAGGCTGGGAAGCATACAAAGCAAAATGAAGCCAAAAACTTTCAGAGATTAAGTGTAATTTAAAGAAAGCAGAGGTAACCTTACACCAAGTCGAACCTTTTCCTTCTGCTTCGCCTTTGATGCGAGAAATCTGCTTCCATACGCGCGGATCCAAGCCCTAACCAGGTGTCTGAGCAACCTGATATTTTTCTTCTCAATTTGGCTTTGGAAAACAAATTAGGGTTTATCTGTGGATGATTACAGAGTAATCTACATACTCAGGAAAGAGGATAGAAATACACCAAAAAAAAAAGTGTTTCCTAAATAGTTATATCATGTAAATTAGAGAGGGTTAGGGAAAATTTATTATCATATAATAAAAATAATAAAATTATTATCATATAATATTGTACTAGGTATATTCAAATGTATGAATCTTTTATTTAATAGTGAGGAAAATATATAAATTTAGAAATTATAAAAATTAAAGTTTAATATATTTCCTTGCAATTTTGGAAAAAAACTCAAGAATACCATTGTCCCTCCTCAAATATAAAAAGTTTGCCACCATGTTAATGAAGAAAAAAAATGTTAATTCAGCACGTAATATTTTGTATAACATAATATAATATTATATTACGTTAATTTATTTTGAAATATATTATAAATATGTTTTAATTGTAATTTTTAGATGTCTTTGAATTTTATTATTTAATTATATATAATTTTAATTTTATATATTATATGATTAATTGAAAGTTTAATGTTCTTATTTGTATTAGTGTAATTTAAAGAATTTTGTCTTGTAGCTGTAAGATATTTCTATAACTCATGATGGGGCAAAAGAGTTTGTGTGTTTCTATATCCATTAGTGAATACTTTTAATAGATATTTGTAGAAAATGAGTGTGGGTATTTTATTTTTTTAACTTGTTAATTGAAGAATATGAATATTATAATATTTGATTTATGAATATTAATTTTTTATTATTGATTTTTGTTTCTAAACTTTTTAATAATTAAGTTATTAAAGTAAACATATTATAAAAGAAAAAAAGTAATAATTGAATAATTGTTTAAAATTTAATTTTATTGATTTTTTTTTTATTTAAAGTCCTGATACTAAATTTTTTTAAAGGGATTTATTT
>Ga0123340_1002163_pt1 | contig 17473 bp, 6 predicted proteins | sample SirMexnodulemix_FD_89961 | JGI IMG/M metagenome (GOLD analysis project Ga0123340, IMG submission 89961) | Root nodule microbial communities of legume samples collected from Mexico - Siratro Mexico nodule mix | ecosystem: Host-associated > Plants > Roots > Nodule | place: Mexico: Nepantla... | reverse complement strand
TTACCCAACCTAACTTTTTTTGGGTCCAACGTGACCAAGACTAACTATTCTTACCCAACCTAACTTTTTTTGGGTCCAACATGACCAAGACTAACCTAGTTTTAGCCTAGTTCAACTTAAGTTAAACTCTACTTAACTTATCATGACTTTGTGTCATGGTCCAAAGTGACTCAGACTTGCACAACTCAATCTGGTAAGAACTAAACCCAACTCAACCCTTTCATACCTTACCTATCTTTGACCCGAACTTCATAACTTGAATTTATTTGAACTCACCTTAATTCTGAATTTTCAAATTCTAAAAAATTATACAATTTATATTTAAAAATTGAATTTAAACTTGAGATAAATCCATTAAAATATATCGGATATGAAGATTTAAACTTTTTGTCCAGCCCTAAGATCCAGGTACGAAAATAGCGAAGCCCCATTGTTTCTCTTGTGCCGATGGACGGCCTTATGAGCATCTTAAATGCTATGTTTCTATCTTTGAATTGATTTTGGATTTCAAAGGACCGAGTATGGGGAAAAATTATTATTAAAACATTTAATAGGGAAATTCTTCGTGAAACCAAAATCAAACACAAACTAAGTGGTTAAAAATGTCCTGAACAAGTCCCTTTAAATATCATCAGCACCTAGTCTATGTTTAACATCATTGTTCTACAAAAGTAGCATTATATTGAGCCTAAACTTTTGCTAGTGAAAAGATAGTTAAAGCACTGCAGAATTTCCAGAACGAGGAGTCTGCATAATTGTGTGACTATATTTGATTTGAAAAACAATAGGGGCTACCTAATGCAAAGAGTTATGGAGAAAAGAAAAACAAAAAATTACAACATTCTCTAGACCATCATAAACTATCCTCACATTCAGATGAGAAAAAGAGGAAACACAACGTAAGTAGTAAGTGAAAATCAATAGTTTGACTAATAAGCATGTTGGATTGAAACCTCAAAATGGTGTAACACTTCCACTTCTTGTTTCTGTAGGGCTGTATAATGCAGACCTGTTCCTTGGTCTATTCTCCTCCAACTGCCTCACAACTTCATCCATGCTTGGCCTCACAGATGCCACAGGTGCACAGCACCCCATTGCCAGCTTCAGTGCCTGCACCAACCCATCTTCCATAGGACTTCTTATCCCTTTCAACAGTTCCACATCGAACACTTCCATTGTAGTCTCCTCCAAAACTGCCACCTTCACCATTGAGGGCAAGTCCACATACTCACCACTTCTTCCATTCTTTCCAGGCTTCTTCCCAATCAAGATTTCAAGCAGTAGTATGCCAAAAGCATACACATCAGTCCTCGAGTTGCATTTCTTCATTCTTTGAAGCTCAGGGGCCTTGTAGCCATCAGTCTTCGCCTGTGCCACCATTTCGTCTGCTATGGATGGAACCATCAGCTTGTCCAGGCCAAAATCAGTTAGCCTGGCTGCAAAGAAGTCATCCACAAGCACATTCTTGGACCTTACATTTGCATGAGTCACAGGAACTTCTAGTCCTGTGTGAAGATAGGCTAGACCTCTTGCTATGCCTAATGCAATCTTGTGTCGCCTGGCCCAGTTCAGAACTGGTTTTCCAGCTTTAGGCTCTGTGCAAAATTAAAACCACAACATAATGATCAATGCCAAATTGCAGTGAAACTGTTACAGTTCAAAAAAGGCAAACTACTATCTAAGTTCAGTAGTGAAAATTTTCACTTAAATACAGTCTGATGCTCAAGAAATTAGACAAACTATACAAGGATAACCTTCCATAATGACATAACAGCACCCTATTGACAGGCCACATAAATAGTCACATATGATTACATTGCAGACACAAGGAAGAATGCAACTTCTTGTTATTACATAGTTATTGCTTTTGGATTATGCATTTTTTGCAATGGGAAGATCAAGAATGACCAGCAGAGGATGCTCCACAAAAGGGACAGCCCCATTTCAAGAGTTTCTTACAATAGATATCATCATTGTTCAAAGATCTAACAGCAGGTATAATTTCTTTTCTCTTTAGGCTGAAAATTCATCAGCACCCCATTTCAAGAGTTTCTTGCAATACATATCATGATTGTTCTGAGATCTAACAGCAGGTATAATTTAGTTTCTCTTTAGGCCGAGAATTCATCAGCATTTTGGTTCTACCTTTGGACACGTTGACGTATTATATAAATTTTCAGTTTGAAGAAATATTAATAAAATTATAAACCAACACACTTTTAGTTAGACACTAAAAGTTGTGTTGATTTCACACTTCAATTTGTGAAGACAGTTTTTTGATGGTTTAAATGAACTTGCAGTAGCAGTGCAATTTGTTTGAATTGCCATGGTGAAAGTGTATGATTGAAATATAAAAGCAATAAAAAGAAATGCAATAGTGGAAGATTGTATATTGAACAAACCATGTAAAAGATCATGAAGGGTTCTGAGAGGCAGATAGTCATAGATAAGGAGCTTCTCCCCTCTCTTCCCCTGATAGAAAGCTCTCAAAGGAATCAAATTCTCATGGCGAATTTTTCCCAATTGCTTTATAACTGACAAACATGAAGCCCTATCTTTGCAGCTACCTTCTCTCAACAACCTCAAAGCAATGGTGCCTCCATCAGCAAGCTTAGCCTTATAAGCTGTCCCATAACAAGTCTTCTCCAACACTTGCCCAGTCGCATTCAACACATCATCCAATGTCAAATTCTCACCTCCAGGGAACAACATAAGCTTCCCTTCACCAGCTCCACGAATAGCATTACCACCATTCTCTTCATCTTCCTCTTCTTCATTCAACTCATCTTCACTCTCTCCACTCCCCTTCCTCTTCTTGTTCTGCATATACCCAATCAGCAAAGAGGCTAAAACCACAGCTCCTGTCATCAGACTAATAACAATGCCAGCAACTGCACCGGAACTCAGTGTAGAGGTCCTCACACAGCTTGCCAAAGGTGGTCCACACAAACCAGGGCTATTCCCTTCAAAAGCATCCACACCAAACTTGGATTCTCCAAATAAAGGCAAAACCCCACTAAAGTTATTGTGGGAAAGATTCAATTTTTCAAGCCTAAGCCCAGCTAGGCTTTGAGGAATTGTACCCATAAACAAGTTGTTCCCCAAGTCAAGCTGCTTTAGCCCACCAAACTTTGTTATGAACTCAGGGAAACTCCCAGAAAACTTATTGCCACCTAAATCAAGCAACTGCAAATTCTTGCAGGATGAGTTGGGCAATGCAGGCTCAGAAACAGACCCAGATAGTGAATTACCATGGAGCCTAAGGGAAACAAGTCTGTCACACAAGTTCCAAATGGATGGAGGAAGAACCCCACTTAGCATATTGTCACCCAAATCAATATCAGAGAGGGAGGAGCTGTAGCCAAGCTCAAGAGGGATGGTTCCCTGTAATGAATTTATGTTAAGGTAGAGACTTTGAAGCATGGGGAACCCCCCAAGCTCTCTGGGGAGGGAACCAGAGAGATTTGCTGATGGGAGCTGAAGAGAAAGCAAGTGAAGAGAAGGGTCCTTGTGGAGTGTAAGGTTGGTCCATTGTGGAGAGGACAAGTCAGTGCATGAAAGAGGAGTGCCATTGGAGAACACCCACTTGAGGCCTCTCCACTGACAAAGTGGGATAGAAGAGTTCCATGAAGACAAAACAAGGTTGTCAGAGTTACCTTGCAGTGAAGCTTTGATTTTTCCCAAGAGAAGTTCAACATCAGAGGAAGTGGAGGGTGAAGGGGACAATGACTTTGCGCTGGTAGTACTGGCTTTGCAGAAGCAAAAGAAGAGGAAGAAGAACAAGGACATGGAAATGTAGAGAGAGAAAGACTTGAGAAACGCCATGAACTAGCAAAGCAAAGCAGAAAGAGAAAGGGAGAGAGAGAGAGAAAGGTTGAAGTGTGTAGTGTGAGAAGTTCAAAGAAAGAGGCTCTCTTTTCTGGGAAAGCTGACACGCTGTTGACTGAGTGTAAGTAGTGTAGTGAGTTAAGGTCTCAGTCAGTGTCTCATGCTATTTTCATTCAACGGCTATGATGCATTTCTACAATACCATCATGCAATCTCAACTTATGCCAACAAATCATGCAGCGTTAACATATTTTTCTTATGTCTACACTGGGCTAAACATTAGTTCTTTCTATCTAAATTGTACTATTACTTAACGTGCATTTCGGAATTAATTTGCCATTTTCTTGTTGTCCTTTTTATATTCATAATGATGATAACATATATAGATATTATTCATGGGATAAATAGAAATTTTAAAAACTATATTATTTAAAGAATATGATTAAAATAACCTTGCTTCGTGTTAAGGTAAACATCCCATGTTTTAATAAGAAATGAATGAGGTTATAGAGGTGTTAAAAAATTGTCTAAATTTTATTCAGAAAACAACTTTACTTGAAGTTTTTATTTTAATATTTGAATGATACAAAACGTAAAACAGTTAATCGAATCTCTCCTATACAATTTAAAAAATTCTGCAAAATGATGTTTTGGACAATAAGAATATTCAATGATTTTCCTCTTTTGCTTTTGCAAGTCGGGTGGTATTATTTATTTGCTTCTGCACGCTTACTTTAGTAAAATGGCCTACAAGTTTTAATATTGCACTTTGCACTTTGCACTTTGCACTCTTTGAGGAAGGTAAGGTTTTCTATGCAAGACGCTACTACCTCTTTCTAGTCATTTCGGGGTAAAGATAGTGAACCCCCAATCCCACCTAGTACTCTTAGACCCATGCTCCTATCACCGTACACGTGTCTTTTGTGGGTTTTGATTCAACATTATGTGATTTTGGGTGAGTTTGTATGGAAGATCATGCATTTGATGTGCATTTTGGGGGCACAATGGGATCCCATGTATTGTGGGTCATAGAAGAAAAGAAAAGAGGAGACAATGATAGTGAAGATCGAAGAGAAGAAGAAAAAACAAGAAAAAGGTGAATCCATGTCCGATGGAAAAAATACGCTCAGAAGCTAAAGGGTGCACTCACTACAGTGACCTGTGAGTGAAAGTGCAATGGAGATTAATCAGAAAACAAAATATAAATAAATGCAGTAATATGAAAGATAGATAATTCTCTAGTATCTTAACATGATCTTATTTTAAAATAACAGGCTACTTGTTTAGGGATGTTTGGATATAAATTTTACAAGAACTTAATTTGTATTAATGATGAGACATATGACATAAGAATGAGTTTTAACATTTGACACAATTATTATTAGAGAGGTTACAGAACTTTTAGATATTCTATATAATTTTTTTTAGTCACAATTGTTTTGTTGAAAGATATAATTTGTAATAATAAATACTCGATTCAATAATTAATTAATATTAGAACAGGTGCCATAAGATTAATCTCAATGAGATAATTTTTTAAAAGACAATTATTTTTTATGTTATCAATTTTCTAGTGGTAGAAACTAAATAGGTTAAATTACAATCGAATTGTGATATTTCGATTGTTACGTTTATAAGTAGAAAAAATTGCATTATAACATACAAATGTATTATCTTTAGATGTTAAGTTCAATATCTTCTCGTAAAAAGACCATAAGAATAAACTTAAATAAACACTAATTGATTAAGTATACCCAACTTTTTTTGTCGATCTAATGCCTAAAGATTTATTAATAACTTATATATTGGATCATCAAAAAAGTTAAGATAAAAGTGTCCTTGGTGAAGTTTATTTATAACAAAAACAATTGTCATCAATCATATGCATGGTTCCTTTTGAAACCTTGTATGGAAGAAGGTGTAAGGCTTCATTATGTTGATTTTGAGATGGAGATAGCTTTTAATAGGGCTACAGTTGTCTCAACAAACTATAAAGAAAGTCTATAAAGAAAGTCAGACATACAAGATATGATTAAGAGACCGTGAGCCAACAAACAAAAATCCATAGTTAGTAGATTAAAGGAAGAAATTGTTTGGACTTTGCAACCGAGGATCATACATTCCTCATAGTTAAACTATTACAAATGTAGGAAGAATTATTAGGTCAAAGAAGTTAACTCCTACTTTGATTAGATTATGTTATATTTTTAGCATATTGGCTCAATAGCTTAAGAAATAATTTAGATGTGACCTCTCACTAACCTACATTATGTGTTTCATGTATCTTAATTAAGGAAGTATGTGTCTAATTCAAGTCAAATTTTGAACTTTGATAGAGAAGACATTTCTTTTAAAATTGGATTTATCATGATTGATGTGAACTAAGTAGTTAAGGATAAAACCATCAATTTAGTCAATATGGCATAAGATGTCAAAAAGGAGTTAAAGGAAGATGTGATAAAACCATGAATTTTTTAGGAATAAATTTTTTGTTGTGGAAAATGTAAGAACTTCTTTTATGAAAATATATAAAGTTAAAAATAAATTAAAAACAATATTTTAATTAGTTTATATTATAAGAATATATATATATATATATATAACAAAATATTTCCTTCTTTATTTGTTATAATTACCATATCTCTAAAATTCTATTTTTTCTTACTTCTTCTTAAGATGTTGAAATGAGTTTGTTTTCATTCCTCTTTCACAGTCCATGGTTCAAAAGGTATCAAAGTCTAGATCAATCTTATCTGATTAGAATTTTGATTCGGGGGGACTATTTGTTGTGTCACATGGGGGGTGTGTTGTGATCATGTGTGATCTAACTAGAAAATTAAGCTTAATTTAAGGTAAGTGAAGTTATATTGAAATTTTTAATTAATAAAATGTTTTAAAGAAGAATTTTGTTGATATGTGAATTAATACCCTAGGTTAGACACTATGAATTTATGAAAATAATGAGATTTGATCTTAATTGAGAAACAATGTTAAGACTAAGATTTTAAATGTTATTTTAAATTGTTGGCAAGTGTATTGTTTATTTATTTTGAGACCATTGCTTTGGAAGTATTGAATGTTGTAGTTAATTATATTATTTAGTATGGTTTTATGATTGTTGGTTGTTGTGAAATATATTTATGATAATGTTGTTATTGTAAGGATTGAATATTGAATAAACACTTGAACCAAAACATATTTATTTTGAATAAGAAATTGATAATGAATAATTTGAAAATCCAAAATTTTTTAAGTTGTTTGTTCTATTAGATGAAAGCATGCATGTGATGCTTGAATATCTCACTCATGAGACAAGTTATAACTCAAGTGATATTGAAATGGTGACATTTAATGTTACATCAAATATTGATCTTCCAAAAAACCTTTAGATCAGTTAAATGATGATATTTGATGTTAAAGGCATGGAGTGAGAGTTTGAGTGAGAGAGTAGTCATAAAAAATTTACCTCCTCTAAGTCTTTAGACATTTAAGTAGTGCCAAATGTCTTTTCCCAAGAAATATGTCACTTAAGTGTTAGAATTGTTCTCCAAGTGATGCATGTCACTACTTTAACTAATCTTTTATGGCTTGAGTGATGGAGAATCAATACGATTCCCTCTCCCCTAAAAAAATACCTTTTAAATAAAGATGTTTATGAAACAATATTCCTTTGATAAAGGGTTTATATATACATACATATACATACATACATACATACATACATATACATATATTGTGTGCAAGTGGATTAAGTAAATAAATATGAGAAATGAAAAGTTATAAAAAAACTTAAGTAGTGATACACATGTCAAACATGATGATTATATGACATAGGTGTTACTAAGGGGATAACCTTATGATTAATTTGTGAATTTTGGTACTAAGTATTTGAGTTGTTAGTGGAAAGAGATATTCAAATTTCACTGATAACCTAAATTATATAAATTAAGAAATCACACAGTGAAAAATTAATGAAGATTTTGAATATGATTTTGTTTAATATATTCAGAATCTGCTTTGTTTGTATATAAGTAATCATAGATGTCCACCATGATAGTTTAATTATGAATTTTAGTGTTAGTCTCTAGTTAACTTGTTTAATGTTATTCTCTTTGAAATATATTATAGATTATTAATAATTTCTTGAAATAATAAATGATTTATGTTTTATATAACTCCTTATTACTTTATTAAAAGCAAAAAAAAGTAATTCCTTAATCCTTTTTTCTAAAATAAAATTTAACAAAGAAAAGTAATTCCTTAATCTTTTTCTAAAGCAAAGAATGATTTGAGATTTATGTTATTTCATATATCTTTATTGAGAAAATAAATGAATGAGTATCATGATTATTGAAATGAAATTATATTTATATTTTTGTTCAATTGTATAACTATTTGAGTTTATTAAAATTAATTTATCTTATGTATATTACTTGTGTTACGATTGTAGTGATTTTACTTTAATGGTAGTGTTGTTGGATCGGAGCTAAGGAGTGAGGGTTCAAATTCCTTTATCATCACTTTGTATTTATTTTTTCATTATTCGCCTGCCACTACATCTGGATTGAATTGTCACATTGACGATTATATAAGTGTTTTATAGTTTATCACATTGTTTATCAGTGTCACGTAAGTAAAATTTGTTAAATATTTTATGAAGAACTCACAAACGTACCAAAATTATATGACGCTGCTATTCTTTATCTAAAAGTATTATATACGAAACCAAGGTGACCAAAATTACTACTTAAAGATATAAAAATTACAATAAAATCTCTTTTTAACACGGCTATATGCGACCATTATGAATTAATAAAAAAATTAAATTTAACAATAACTTTGGAATAAGAAGAAAAGGTTAAAACATCAATAGTTGTAGAAGGAAGAAAATATTGAATGGTAAATATATATTTTATAAGTTTAAAACACCAATGTATTAACAATATAAGTTTAAATATATTATATAAAGGATATTTTGAAGAAAATAAAAAAATTTACAACAATTATGGTCTCTTATCTTCTTGATGTTTTTGGTAGTCCAAACACAAAATCTTTGCTCACATCAACTCATGATTGGTTTAGTACAGGCAATGACAATAAATCATGTGCAACTTCTTTACTCTACACTTTCTTGCAAGAATAGAATCCCATGAACCATGAACATCCTCAATCAAACAACGAAGAATGCAATTTTATAAGAATTTAAGGTTGCATAAAAAATTATAACAAATTAAATAGTAAACAAGTCAAGTCATGATATAATTGAGTATTTAAAAATAAAGATAGAAAGAATAATAATATTCATTTTTGTCTTATTTATTTCAATGAAATTGATTAAACTTTAGCTTGACTAGTTTAGTGTCCATTTCTATATGGTGAAATTTGATTTTGACAAAAAAGCATAAAGGGTCATTGAATGTACTTAAGAAACATTTGGGTTTCAGAAAAATTAAACCATAATCTTAATTTTTTGGTTTCATTATCATTGGCGACTAAATGGATCCTTAAAAAGAGCAGTATTCTTCCGTTTATCTAAATTAAGTTATTTATAACTTATTAATATTTTCTTTATCAAAACTCTTTTGGAATATTTTATAATTTTAATTTAGTAGACAGCCATTTTAATGCTAAAGTGATATAAAATTAGCTAACGATATTTTTAAACAACATCAAAAGTGTTACAAAATAAAGTTATATAAATGATTGTGAACCTAAAGTTAACATTCTTTGTCACCCCGCCCTCATATATAAGTTTTTACAGTCTTTAATGCTGAACAGGTTCATGTAATTTATAAAATCGAGTTTAAATTTAAGTATTTATTAGAAGACAAAGAATTATTTGTATGAAACGGGAGGAATTGATTGTATTTTTTTTAACTTCAGAAAAATATTTTTATAACAAAAAATAATAAATAAATTCATGTAGTAAAGTATAATATTATCAAAAGTTTAACCTTTTCGAGTCAAATTTAATTTTTAAATATAATTTTAATATAATTTATTTATTTTCACAATTCAAACCCTCAAGAAAAGTAAACAAGACTATTTTCAAAATATGAATCTATCAAAATCAATCCAAAAACTTGTATGATTTGATTACATATTTTGGTAGAAACTACAAAAGGAAAAGAAGTAGCATAGGTTCATATTATTATGGAAAACTATTTTTCTAAATATTTAACACGATTATACATACATAATATTCCTCTCAAAATCGTTAATTTATAAAATAACTAGGTGTTGATTGGTGTAGTTATACACATGCGTTCATGTAAATTAAAAAATTTGAGCCCCTAACTTAGTTTTATAATCCAAATACACATCACTTTGTAATGATAACCAGCATGTTAGGTTTGTTTGAATCAATAGTGAAATAGCATGGCACTTGGTGGTAAATAGTTGTGATTGGGTTGAAAAGATGAGGAAAATTCATTGAGATAATCTTGCAACTCATGATGGTATTTCCCTTTTCCATCATTTGTGTTAATCTACTTTTTGAAAAGGCTTGGTAAGATGTCTAATAGAGGGTTTTTATAAGCACCTATGGCCCCCTTAAGGTCCTACAAAGTGGAGGCAAGTGGACATAAACAAGTTTGAGTGGTTTGTTTCATGCAAAAATAATGAGCAATGACCAAAGATTATTTAAATTTTAATTGATAATGACCTCAGCATGATTGCTACTAACCCTATTCAATCTCACGCCCGTCAAACCAATTACTCACTTCCATTATTATTCTCCCTCAATTTTGCTAATCACTTCTTCCTCTCTACTCTTCTATTATTATATTGTTTCACCCTTTTTAACACTGCTTCTTAGTTCCTCACTAAGTTTCTTTCTTTAAGGGAAAAGTTACTGAAATCAAACATAATTATATAAAGTTTAATTTCATTGATTTTAGTCCAATATTTTGCACTTCATCTGTTTTTGAAGATTTTCTATTATTTAATTATTAATCTTTAAAAACAATTGTAAAATTATCAAACAAAGAGATATATCATAAATTATAAATAATTTAAATACGCATAATAATCTTAAATAACTTAAAAATTCAAATAAAGATCAATTTAAGTACAAATTTCTTTCTTAACTTTTTAAGATATAGAAAATTATAATGGAACTCGCGATTTAAAACGGACTGTATATATAATATCAACCTTATTTTACATCAATAATAATTTTTATAATAGAAACTACAATATTATTGATATTATAAACATATTATAATCACCATAGAATTAAATTTTAAAACAATTTTTCAACAGATAAATTTGTATATTTTCATTAATTGCTAATTAATTTTAAATATATAATATTATATTTCAATATAGTGAGTAGTTTAGTTGCATTGATATAGTTCCGTTTGATTTGATTCTTGATTTTTAATTTGAATTTTAGCTGAATTTTTATTTTTTTATTAGTTTAACATTCCTGTTATGGAGACAAGGGAAATCACGTCTGGGTAAGATGAATGATAAAAAAGGAGATGTATTCAGCTCACATTTTACTTTTGTGCGTCAAATCACATCATCATTTCTAATTTAGCTATTTGAACTCATATTAAAAGCACATTTGTTTTTAATTCGAGGGATTAACAAAATTTTGTTTTTCAATTTAGGAGAAAAAAAAAATCATCTCGAAGTTTAAAAACTAAAAACATAATTTGACTTTTCCTCTACCTCAAAAGTTTAGCTAAATTATTTCACCCAATCAATTCAAAACCTCAAAATTTGTTCAGAATCACATTGATATTTCAACGCAATTCTTGAAAACTTTGTGAAAATAAAAACGTTGTTGGTCATTGGTTGGATAAGGTATTCTTCCCCTAAGTTATGTTCACTCTGCAGATACCAAAATGAAAATATGGTTTCTGCATTTATATATTTTTCTGAACCCCAAATGATAATGTTTTTCTTCTTTATAAGCATGTTAAAGAACAGTGAAGTATTCAGACCTGTTCAACTGGTATATAGAGTTATAACAAGAATCCGCACCTGAAGAATTGGATCCTCAGCGATAACGTTGTTCAGCATGGTGGGAACATACTTTTCCAGTGGTACAGAACTAACACAACATGTGAACAAACATGTTCATTCTAATGATTCATTCCTTTTTCTTCTTCTTCTTCTTTTTTTTCTTTTTTTTTTGTTTACTTTTCTCACGCATTATTATCTTTAATGTTCTAATTCGGTTTTCTGCCTCAAATTCAATCTCATCGTGTTTATGCCTCAATCTCATTTAAGTTTTGATGGGGACTTTCCTTTTTGTGTGAGGGTTTAGGGTCGATCCAAGGAATTTTAGAGCTAGTCCTTGGCAAAAACTTAGCAAAAAAGTTGGATGTGAATTCTCTTAATTGGGATGACATCAAATTTTGTTAGGGATAAAAACTAATAATTAGTATATGATATAAAATTGGAATTGACACCGGGTGGGACTATTTAACTGATTTTACAAGTGGGACATGGGCAAAATTTTATGTGGTAAAGGATATAATTGTAATTTGAGCTAGAATTTGAAAAAAAAAAGGATTCGGAGAAAGGTTGTAGGGAAATAGAAGGTTGTGGGACCTTTTTGAGGGAGAGGAAATGTTTCAGATGAAAAAATGAAGCAGAGACTCTTGAGGAGAAACTGCGGACCCGTAAGTGTCGAAGGAGAAGCAAATGTTGTGGTTGTCAATGTTAGAACTAGAGTTGAAGTCGTGGTTTTGTGTCGTAATGTTGTGAGAGTTTCATTAGTTTTAGGATGAAAGGAAAATTGACATTATATTTGTTGGACAATACCATTGTTGTTGGACTGATGTAATAAATGCATGTGAGCATTGATGAGTGGAGTCGTCGTTCGAGGGTCAAATGAAGAAGACCTTGCTTATCGTTATTGTTGTCTTTATCATTGGAGACGATAAACTCATCTTATTTTAGTATTCTCCCATGTTAATGATAAGAACTATAAAATGAAGTCTTCAATAAATTGAAGAAGAGATCTTAAAAAGAAATTAAAGAATACAAAAATATAATAGACATAGAAGAAAACCTCCCAGATGACAAAAAACATTGAAAAGAGACATAGGTTAAAATAGCGTTGTTTGACAACTTTCTTTGTAGTTTTTTGTTTGTTATGCAGAATAAGCCTAACCTAGAATAAAATAAGGAAATCCCAAAGAGATTATGCATTAGGAAAAGTCTCATACATTCATTTAGGGCTTCATTGGTGTGACTCATGTGGCTATAGAAGAGCATTTTCCCCTCATGTAAAAACACACATTTAAAAATATAATATACATTAGCTTGAAAGCTTGTGAGTGAGTTTGAATGTGAGAGAAGAGTTGCTTGGTTGAGTTTTCCCAAGGAGCCTTCCTTCCTCTTGTCTCCTTGGAGCCTTCAAGAAAGTCTCAATAGGCTATAAAGGGTTTTAGCTCCCCAACTTAGTGTACAGTGTACACTATAAGGAAATTTCTACCCTTCCTTACTCCTATTCCATTTTCATTTTCTCCATTAACATCTTCATCCGTTATCTTGTTTCATTTCATTTCTTGCATATATTTTTTTGATATTGTCAAGCTTCCCGTCTCTTATCCCTTCCATCCATAAAAGCTAACAAAGATCACCCCAAAACACAAAATAATATTCGACCATTCCTCTTTTTCCCCACCAAATCATTTCCTATTTTTACCTAACCTAGACAAAAGTCATCTCCCACCATTCTACAGCTTGTCCCAACCAAGAGAGCCCTAAAAAGATCAAAACACCATCCAAGACTCACCTTGGAAGCTTGACTCTCTCTTTGGTGTCATATGATCTTAGTAGCTTGGAGTGAACTTTCCATGACATCTTAGGATCCTTAAGAGGCCCTCATCACATGAGCATACAAATGACATCAATTAATGCAGAAAATTATGTTTTTTTTTCATCTATTGGTTGTCCATGGAACTTTCGTGCATTTAGCTATTAGAGAGTAAATTGCTTCTAGCCTAAACCCTTATATCTAGTATGTGTAAAATGTGTTAAGGAGTAACTTTACCATGTGGTTTTTGATTTTATGAGGTTAGGTCAGTTAACTAGTTATATTGAAGTGTGCCAGAAAGTTATTACAACTTAATATATTTAATTGTTATCTGGACGACATGGAAATACATTATTGACTTAAAGCTCTTTTGTGGTTAAATTTTATAATGTAGGGGAGTTTGCTAATAAGGGTCTCTTTCTATTTCTTTTATATGTATTATTACTTAAACAATCCTTTCATCTTAGTTTTAAACTTCCATGACACATTGCTAGGTAGGTCATGAATCATTACAAGTGGATTGTTTAGAAGACATCCAATGTGTAGATATGAAAGAGAAATGAATCATGGCCATAGGTTTACCATGAAGAAGATTTTTGAAGGGGATGCATTCCCTTCATCAATGATGATTCTATGCATTTTTAGTATTCACTCTAGTTATGTAGTGAAAATTAGGCTTGTTTTGAGATAGATCTGGGCTAAAAAAGTAGAAGCAGTGAAAGTTGAATGTCATTTTTTCATTGTAAGGTGTGTGTTTGTGTGTTCCCCCTTGTAGGTATTGTATGAATGTTATTTTAGATGTTTCATTTTCAAAGCAACATGTTTCTGGAAGATTATTTATGGGATAAAAGCTCTAAGTAATATGTTGTTTACGATTATGCCACTTTGATAACGTTGAATTTTGTTTACATGTATATACAACTCTTTGGAGCAAGATTATGAAGTTAGAATGGATCAGTTTCACCCTTTGAGGTTTTTTTACGGCTTAGGAATATAAATGTATATCCTACTAGGTTATTTCTAAATAATCTATTATAATTTTAGTTGTCATCAATGATTAGTTTATTGTTGCACATAAACGGATCATATAAAACTTATTAGATAAAAAAATTAAAATTTTGTAAGCATGTTTTATTGTGTGGATGTTAATATTGTCAATTTTATAGAAGATATAATCTTTGAGTGTATTTTCTTAAGCTGATTGGTAGGTAAGGTTGTTGGCCATTTCTTGATTTTCAAAGACTTAGAAAGCAATGATGGTATAATACCATAATCTTTGACTAGAATTATCCACATATATCTCATTATTTACATGGAAGGGTAACATATGAAGTTTGTCCTAGAATTTCACTTCAAATATTTATAGTAAATTACTTTTCAAAAATGTACTTTAATTATGCAATGGAAAATGTATTCTAATAAAATTTGTACTATAATTTTATTTGAAATATATAGAGTAAATTATTTTTTTATATGTAATCGAATAATGCAATGAAAAACATTGATAATTATTTTATTCATTAGGTTATGTAGGTAGGTCTCTTGAAGAAGATAAGCTAGGAAAGCTATCTAGCCATGAAAACATGTTGCTTTATTCTATGATGAAAATTGGATAACTTTTGCAAAAATTCATAAACTCATCTATCGAATGTTTCTTATAATGGTTTATAAGCTAATATTTATTAATAAATGTAAATTGACAATGTTAATAAAGATGGTATAATGTTTTTTTAAAGATGGAAAGCTAACTTCATCATACATTGCACATGATATTATGAGCATTCTCCATAAGTATTTTGGTTCTAAAGTAATATTGTTATAAATCATCTTTAAAGTGATTAATTTATATAAATAGGTCTTAAAATACTAGAAATCATATTTCATTATCTAGTAAGCACTAAAAAACATTTATATTAATCCTTAGTAAAATATCAACTTAAAAACTTAAGTGATAGATTTTTAATATTGTAGAGATAACACTGATATAATTTTATGATGTTCAAGCAACGAGGATAACAATTGACAATTGAAACATATGGATTTCCTTCGTACCACTTTCTATTTGGAGACCTAATATATTTATTTTTGACTTAAATAACATGCTACTTAGAAATAATTGATGGCAATTAGTTATAAGAAAATGGTGAAGCCATATTGACACCCATTAGTTCCTTTTCCATATATAACTATGATTTCTAGTATTTTTAAAATACTAGAAATCATTCATATTAACCACTCTACAAGCACAATTTTTCACTAGCCTTGACTCCATGGCTTTAATTTGTTGGGTTGCCTTGGAAGCTTGTTCCCAATGTTCATGCTTCTTCTTTATCATCATCTTTGTCTTGAAAAAAAAAATCTCAAACCTATTCATTTTCACAAATTGCTTTAATACTAATGCACGTATCATACAAGTTTTTCCTTTCCTTATGTTTAAGTTGTAGAGTAAGTGGATATTGGAAATTTTGTTTAATCAAATGGGAATTTTGGTTAATCAAATAGCTCTTTCTTAAAAGAGGAAATAGCTAAAGAAATTGAAGCTTTTTACTCATCACTTGAAGTCTTTAACACCTAAACATTACATTCATAACATGGCTTTCTTTAGGTGGCCTTTTAAACCTTCATCTAGTGCTTTTTATCTTACATATCTATCTTAGTTAAGAGGTTAAGAAAACTATCAAGTTAGAACATTAATATTTTCTTTAAAAGAAATTTGGAGTTTTCCATTTATGATAGTTATTTTTTCTAATGATTATGTATTCTTAATCCAATATCTAATTAAGATTTTAAATGAATAATAGCACTTATATTATTTTAAAAGTAAAGATGTTACATTACTCTTCTTCGTTTAGAAATTTTATCCTCAAAATTCAATTGGTTGCAAAGTGTTGAGGATCTAGTTCTTGCAAGCTACTTTTCTATTTCTCTAGTTGCATCATTGTCTCTTTGTTTGACTTCACAATATCTTCACTGGAGGTATCCCTTTTCCTTGAAGTTGTTTAGTTCTTTTATCTCTAATTATTATAAGAAACACATCATTTGTAAGATTTTATTATATTTATATTGTATTTGGTTCTATCACATAAACAAGGTCAAAAACATGTTTACTAAATTGGAATACATGAAATACATTATTAAGATTTGAAAGCTAGGAGGCAAATAAACTTCACAAGTGATGAAGCCAATTCACTTAAGGATTTGATAAAGATAAATTAATTTGGATAAAAGTCTTTTAAATATCAACCCCAAATATAGGTGTAACTTTCAAGAAAAGATGATTTCTTCTTGAAACTCAAGTGATTTTCTTCCTTTGTCATAGTTTTTATGTCTATATTGAGACATTCTCATATTCTCCTTTATTATATTAATCTTGTCAAATGCTTACTAAATTATATCCAAACACAAAAATTAAGGAACTTCTAGTGTCGTATTAAAGCAATAGGACTTTACATCTTCTCTCATATAAAAGTTTCATATGGAGTTATTTTTATGCTAGATGGAAAATCTTGTTATAGGTAAACTCTATTAATGATATAAATTATGTCAATTTTCAGTTTATTTAAGACACTCTTAATAGTTTTTTTTTAAAGATTGGATAGTCCTATCTAATTATTCATATATTTAAGGTGATAAACTAAATTAAACCTAACTTTAATTATAAGAGCTTTCTATAAACTATCTTAAAATTTAGAAATAAAATAAGAATCTCTATAAGAAATTATTTTAAAATAATAAATTGTTGTTTAATAATTTACTTTTATGTAGAATTGAAGTAACTTTTTTAAGGAAAATCTTATGTTAAAAGATAAAAAATGAACAAATTTTAACCGTCCACAATTGTCCATATTATATATATTTTTCCATTTC
>Ga0123340_1002161_pt1 | contig 17478 bp, 6 predicted proteins | sample SirMexnodulemix_FD_89961 | JGI IMG/M metagenome (GOLD analysis project Ga0123340, IMG submission 89961) | Root nodule microbial communities of legume samples collected from Mexico - Siratro Mexico nodule mix | ecosystem: Host-associated > Plants > Roots > Nodule | place: Mexico: Nepantla... | reverse complement strand
TATATATACATACATACATACAGTGGAAGACAAAGATATGTATAAAACTTAACAAGTGGAGAAATCATTCAATAATTAAAATATAAGAATTTAATATAATAGATTTCAAATACTATACATATATAATTTTTTTCTTTTAGTTTCTTTTTACTAAGATGATTGGCCGAGAGGCCGAGAAACCGAATGGCCAATATGTATAATCATATTTTTTTTCTATAATAAAACACATTTATATTTCATACCATCAATTTGTACAATATATTACATAATCACATTAGCTATACATATATTTTACATGACTACTAAATTTACTATACAAAATCATTACTTCACTGAAAGTCTATATGTGTATATTTAAGATATACAACACTTAGGATTACATCATTAACTTAAACTATACATATAATGTACAGGAGTACAGTACAATACTTTCTATAACATTAATTACATATTACATTATTCTAATCTTATTTTATTTACAATGAAAACAGATTAACTATCGGATTATTGCACATTGTAGGAGGTAGGAAGAAAGTTACAATTACAAGACCATCCAACACTAGAGGGACGTCCTCAAACTATACGAAGTATGATTTCTTGAGTTGCACTAATATGGTTTGTTGTGAAATTGTTAATTCTTGTGAACTCATTCATTCTTGAACATTCTACAAAACTGACTTTTTTACAATATCAATTTATTATTTTCACGATTTAATAGATTTATTTTGTGTTCCTGATTAACTGAAAATATTATCTTATTGATTATGTAGATCAATTGTTTGTACTATTTCTTGCCAAAATTTGTAAAAATTGCATTCACTATTTTTCAGATTTAGTCGATACTTTTTGTGGTTGGATTCTTGTTCAAGAAATTATAGTTGATTGATTATTGAATCGAATTGATTGTTGTTTTGTTAAGGTGTATTTAGTGGAACTACAATTAATTGCTCATAATTTTCAATTGATTTTTTTTTTGTTGAATAGCTTCTGAACCCATAGTAAATGTTTCTACCAAAAGATTTCATTCTTTCTTCTGATTTTTTACATGATAATTGAGAAAATTTTTAAAGGTTCAGTTCACCCCCCTCTCAAACTCATCTTAAAACTCTTTTCAATTGGTATCAAGAGCTGGTAGTTATATTTTACTCAAGTTTTGATCCTATGGTTGAGAACAAGGTACCCTTTGCAGAGGGAGCCTCAATTAACAGACCACCTATGTTCAAATGTGTGAATTATCAAGTTTGGAAAGTTAGGATGAAAATCTTTATTGAATAATTCACCACGAAATTTGGAATTTAATTGTTAATGGTCCATTTGTTCCCTTGGTTGTAGTGAATGGCGTAACTATTAAAAAGCATTTGACGAATTAACTAATTTTGAAAACAAGAAAGTTCAGTATGACTGCATTGTTAAAAATATAATAACCTCAGCTTTAAATCTTGATGAGTTTTTCATGGTGTCACAATGCTCTTTAGCAAAAGAGATGTGCGATATTATAGAGGTGACTAATGAAGGCACAAATGATGTCAAGAGGGCCAAGAAGCATGCCTTGATTCAAGAGTATCAATTGTTTAGAATGTAGCACGGTGAAACCATTACAGATGTGTTTGACAAAGAAGAACTGAACATCGAAATATTGAAATGCTTGGATAGGAGCTCGCAAACACAACAACTTTAGAAACCAGGGACTTGACAACATTGACTACTGTTACACTATTTGGAAAACTGAGGGAGCATGAATTAGAAATAAACAAATTAAAAGAGTAGGAAAATCAGGAAAGAAAGGGTAAAAGCTTAGCACTCAAACAGCTGCTCAGAAGAAGAAAGAAAAGAGAAGAACCAGCAAGTCAAAAGGTATAATAGAAAATTTGAATCTGGTTCAACTAACTTTACAGAGAGGAAAAACAGTAAAGCTAGAAAGACTAAGAGAGCGTACATAACTTGGGAAGATAATGATACATCTTCTAGCAGTTCTTCAAAATAAGAAGAAGAAGTAGCAAACTTGTGTTTCACAGTTGGTCATCAATCATAGCCAAGTAGTGTAAGTTCCTAGTTTATCCATGAATCATGAAAATTACAATACACTTCTTCAAGCATTTAAAGAAACACATGAAAAAGAAAACACATTGGCCTTATCAAATAATCAATTGAAAGAGCTAGACAATTGGTTGGTAGACAGAGTACCAAGAGACTAATCTTCCTAAACATTTTTGAGAAGATGCAATGAATACAACTTGAATGTCCTTAATAGAGTTTTAATTAGACCAATTTTAAAGAAAACCCCCTATGAACTCCTTAAGGATATAAAGCCCAACATTTCTCACTTTAAAGTTTCTGGTTGTAAATGATTTATTTTCAATAATGAAAAAAGAACTTGGGCCAGTTTGACTCCAAGACAGATGAGGGAATTTTCCTAGGATATTCCTCACATAGTCATGCATAGGGAATATAATAAGATGACTATTGTAATTGAATAATCTATGCATATTTTTTTTGATGAATCAACCAAGAACTGTAGGAGAATACAAAGACAGATGTAAGTGATGAGTTTTTCTTTAAGATTCAGAGGAAAAAGATTGATGCAGACCAGTGGAGTGATGGAAAAGACAATACAGAGTTACAAGGAGCAAAACCTGTTGGTGCATCTACTACAGAACCTGCTGCTTCTGGTATGAATTTTGGATTGCCTAAGGACTAGAGAGTGCCAAGAGACTTGTCACTGGACAATGTCATTGCACATATTGACAAGGGAGTCTTAATCAGAAAGTCCTTAAACTTGTTCTATGAACATATGACATCTTTTTCTCAACTGGAACTAAAAATAGTAGGTGATGCATTGAATGATAATAATTAGATTAATGTTATGCATGATTAACTGTATCAATTTTGCAAGGAATGAAGTTTTGGATCCTAGTTCCTAGAACTAATAAAATGAATATCATTGGAACTAAGTGTGTGTTTAAAAAAAAATTGTAAGAACAAGGTGTTATTGTGAGGAACAAAGCTAGACTAGTGGCTAAGGGATATAATCAAGAAGAAGGCATACATTTTCGTGAAACATATGTGTGTTGCTAGATTGAAAGCTAGAGATTGTTACTACTTATGCTTACATGGGTGGATTTAAATTGTTCCAAATGGATGTTAAGAGTGCTTTTCTGAATGGCTTTATAAATGAGGAAGTTTATGTTAGCCAACCTCCAGGTTTTGAAGATGATAGGTTTCCTAAACATGTATACAAAGCTCAAGAAAGCCTTGTATGGTCTAAAACAAGCTCCACGACAATGGTATGAGAGGTTAAGTAACTTCTTACTTTCTCAAAGCTATGAAAGAGGAAAAACAGAAATTGGTTTCATTAAGAAAGCCAACAGTGACATAATATTGGTTTAAGTTTATGAGGATGATATTATCTTTGGCTCAACTAATGAAAATTCGTGTGAAGAATTTGTGGCAACTATGCAGGGAGAATTTAAGATGTCTGTAATGGGGGAGTTGAACTACTTCCTAAGCATGCAGATCAAGCAAATCAAGCATGGAACATTCTTGAATCAGTCCAAATATTGCAAGTAATTACTAAAGAAGTTTGATATGGAGAAATGCAAAAAGTCGCAACACCAATCTCAATTGGTTGTTACTTAGATGTTGATGAGAAGGGTGTGGATGTGGACTAGGCCAAGTATAGGGGATTGATTGGTTCCCTTCTATATCGAACTACAAGTAGACCTGATATCATGTTCAATGTGTGCCTCTGTGCAAGATATCAATCCAATCCAAAGGAATCTCAGTTCAGTGCAACAAAGAGAATTCTAAAATATCATAAAGGAACTATAGAAGTGGGACTATGATATCTAAGTGAGGTTTCATTAAATTTAGTTGGTTATTCTAATTCTAACTTTGCAGGTTGAAAATTAGATGGGAAGAGTACAAGTAGAACTTGTCACTTGCTTAGATCACGTCTAATCTCATGGCACAGCAAGAAGCAAACGTGTATTGCATTATCTACTACAAAGACAAAATATATAATTACAGGGAGCTGCTGTGCACAAATCCATCGGTTAAAATAACAACTAAGTGATTTTAACCCAAATCTTAAAAAGGTTCCTCTATTTTGTGATTACACCAATGCTATTAACCTAACTAAGAATCAAATGCAACATTCAAGAACAAAACATATTTAAATTCACCATGATTTTATTAGAGATCATGTGAGCAATGGTGATTGTGAAATTTAATTTATTGAAATTGGAAAACAATTGGCTGATTTATTCACTAAACCACTTGCTAAGAAGAAATTTAATTACCTGCAAACTAAACTAGGAATAATTGATTTAATGAATGTTTCATAACCATTGTAGAATTAATTTTTGGTATGACGAGATTCTGTGTCATACATTAAATTTCTTGATTTCATATTACAATCAATTATTATTATCATCATTAATCTATTATTAACTCTGATAATCGTGGATCTTTATTGCATAATTATATGTGAAATATGACCATTAATGTGAAGGAGAGATTCAAGCATATTAAGATGCTCTTTGACCTAGTCAATAAGTTGATGGGAAGAAATAAATTGATTAGAAGTTTAAAGGAATAAGAGGACGCATGAAGTACACTGCATGTACCACTTGTCAACAATCAATTGGAAGTAAAAAAACATTTATTGAAAAGTTGATTACATAGGTTTCTTGAACTAATCATGTCATTTCCCAATTAATTGAGTTATGCAGAATCCCACCTAAAGCATGTTGGTTGTATTTTCATTTACTGTATATTAAATGTTTGTATTTTTGAGTGAGAAATATGTTCCTATATTAGCATATGTTACATGTATTTTACATACTCATCTGCATTAGAAAAACACATTTAGAGGTGAATCCAAGTGTTTTGCCATAATATCTTCTATCTTAAGCCAAACATTGTTTAACCCAACCATGTCTATCTCAACAACCCCAAGGAAGAGATCAAAAGAGCTTAATAGGTATTGGCAAACGTATACCAGAAGAATATGTATGGTAGAATGGGCATCTAGAAAAGTTGTTGGAGCAAGAAAAATCTCAACAATGTGAAGAGGATGCTCAAGCATCAAAAGCTGGAAAAGTTCCTAAACCTGACTGGGAATCTTTACCCTGATTTGGTAAGGGTCTTCTTTATAAATGTGTCATTTAAAAATGAAGTCATGTACTCTCACGTAAAGGGAGTATATGGAGATCACACCTACAATTTGGACTGCAATAGTTGGTTTGAATAATACTGGGAGAACTATTGCAAAGGGAGCACCAATTCTCTGGAAGATTACAATAAGAATCAGTTTTCCAAATCATGTTTTAGGAATCCTCATCCTGCTATAAGAGGATTGAAAAGAGATATATGCCGAGTTCAAGAGGGGGTTATATTGAAAAAAATTTCGCAAGCTTTGGAAGGAGTTAATATGCTGAGTTCATGAGTTATATTGAAAATTTTCGCAAGCTTTGGAAGGAGTTAATAAGAGGATGAAATTTCTTTATTAAAACAACCAATAATGTGAATTATGAATGCCCAACACAGAAACAATCAAGCAAAAAGCACAATCAAACAATTAAACCACGCATGCAGATATAGAAATACGTAAAAACTTACGCGCAAACCAAGAAAGGGAAAGAGAGAGCAAAAACACCAAGATTTATACTGGTTCACTCTTCCTCAAGAACTACATCCAGTCTCTTTGTCCCTCAAGCAAAGAAATTCACTAAAGAACACACGGTTCAATCAAGAACAATTCAATACACTTGCTTCCTGTAAGAACCCATTATACCCCGCAGTAAAATACACCTTTGAACCCTACAGAGATAACAAAACCAGTGTCAAACCCTACTGCACCACTACAAACGTAAACCCTATACAATTTGTAGTCTACACAATCACCAATACAAGAGAAAAATGAATACAAAAATTAATATTGAACACCATAGTTGAATTACAAAAAAAATAGATAGTGCATTAAAGCTTACCTCAGATGAACCGAAACCATAGCAACACAATATTCACCAAAGGAGAGCTTCAAGAACAACTATCTTGATCTTTCTTGATTTCAAAAACTTGGTTAAACGAAGCACACTTTTTCGCACGTAAAACCTATCTCAGAAACAACGTAAGAATCACTTTGTAATAGTTCTCTTATTTTGAAAAGAGCATGACACTATTTTATAAGAGAAACAGTTGTAAAATAGAATAAACTGACTCAATTCAATTGATTGAAAAACCACAATCAGTCGATTATTTTTTCGTAAATTATATTTTTACCAAGTTAATTTTCGAAAATAATGAGTATGATATTACGTGAAAGAGATTTTTGAAAATGATAAAGAGTTTTGATAAAAAAATAGATTTTGTAGTTTGAAGCTTGTTCAGTAGTTAAAATAGCGTTCAGTCGTTAAAATAGTTCATGCACAGGTTAAGAGTTCAAACCTACGAAAAACACCTCAAAACCAATGAGAGAACGCCACGTTAACAAAGCCACTTATCTGCATTGTAGTATCATGAAGGTCGTATATCTGAGTGGCAGCATTTGAAAGTCGTATCTATTAGTGGACGCTTCTTCATGGTTGTGTGACTAAAGGTCATAACTGTGAGTGACCACATCTTAACTTGATCGCATCACTAAGCATTGTATCTATGAGTGGTCGTATCAACATGTGTCGCAATGTTGCATGACAGGTCTTAGTATGCCCGCATCACCATGTGGTCACATCGTTGTATGTCGTGGCCGTATCTCCATGTGGTCACATTATTGTATGGACGTGGCCGCATCTGATACATTTCTGAAAGTTGAAACTGCATCACTACGACTACATAGCTGCATTGACCGCTCAAGCCACATTGGCAATGTTGGCTTCTTAGGACGCATGGATATATGAGTTGTATTGGATGTATGACCGTATCTGATACATGAACCTCATTGGATGAGTGAGCTGCATTTGTATGTATCTGTTGCATTAGATACATGAGTTGCTTCTGTATCACTTGAATAATTGAGAGTTGAAATTGTATCCTGTTAGCATCAATAGCTGCTATATGATTTGATGAAATCTACACAAAAATGGAGTCTACATTGGATCATAGCCAGCTATGTGGATTGCTTGAAGCTTCATAGAGCTTGTTGGAGTTTTGGTCCTAGACTTAGGTTTTGTGTGTGAGAGAGTTTGATCTTGGTTAAAATCATATGTTGCATGTTTCATGATTCAAAGTAAGCTCCAAAAATTAATTTTGCTTAATCAAAATAATAAAAGGTTTCAAATAAGGTTAATTCAGATTTTGAAAAACTATTTCAGAAAGGATTTCAGTAAATTGTTTTCAGGATCTGAACTTGATGAATTTTACTCTAAAGTCTCAATCGATTGACCGATTGATACAATCGTTTGAAATTTTAACAGGACTTATGACTAGTTTTCTTATATAAGGGTCAAGCACGTGATTTCAAAACAACTAAGTCATTTTGTGTGAATACTTGCGAAATTTTCAAAGAGAGAAAACGCGCGAACACCTTGAGATCCTTTTTGTAAAAGAAGGTTTAGACCAAGTTCAAGAGGGGGGTGAATTGAACTTTCAAAATCTTTTCGCAAATCTGATTTGTTCTTGAAATAGATAATGAAAATTCTTAATTCAATCAACCAACTTGTGTAATTCTGGACTGTCCAGTGAACAATCAGTTGTGCACAGCGGAAATTATTAAAGATAAACCCAGAAAATAGTTTCAGTAAAGAAATGTGTTAATCCAGATTCAAGATGATTAAAAACAATCCAGTAGATTAAAATTAATCCAGAAACACAGTTGACTCAATTATATGCAAACAGATTCAGTGATCAGTTTTTAATCCAGTCAATTAAAATGATAACAGCAGTTGAATAAAAGAAATCAAGAAGAGTAGGGAGAAAAGCAAGAACACAATTTTTATACTGGTTCACCCTTCCTCAAGGGCTACGTCCAGTCCTTTGCAAACTAGCAAAGATTTCCACTAAAAAGATCCCAGCAAGTTACAAACTGTTCCCAGCAGTAAACCCACACCTCACTGAACCCCTCAGCTAGTGTGTAACCAGTGCAGAAACCCACTGCACCACAACACTTGCAGTCCGCAAGCAACACTGCTCCCCACAGCACTCACCCTCTACTGAACCCCTCAGCAAATGTGAGACCAGTGCAGAAACCCACTGCACCAACTCAATTACAAACCCAGTAATTGAAAACAACAAACAGATTACAGAACAACAAAATCAGAAATGATCACAGAGTACTTCTACACAAAACAGATTACAAAGAATGAAGATCAGGTGTAGAAGACTTAGCTTTGGTCCAGAACCAAAGTTGCAAGAACCTCACTCAAGGATGCTTTAAAGATTCACGTTCTTGGAGGTTTCTTGATTTGAAAAGCTTTGCCAAAATGATGATCGCACAAAAGAGGCGCAATATCTCACTTAGAAAATCTCAAGGAATGCTTTTCGAAAGTTTTTGATAACTAAAAATGATAGTGCCCATTCCTTTAAATACCCAAATCAGTTTTAAAAATGGCTTAGCTGTCACAGTTCAATTAATTGAACAAACCATTCAATCGATTGAATTGACCGTTAGTTGACCCAGTCAAAGATTCCAGTTGTAACAGAAATAACTGTATTCCAGTTGTAACAGAAATAACTGTCACATTCAATCGATTGTTTTAGAAATTCAATTGATTGAAAAACTTTTTCCAGCAAAAAACAGTTTGGGCTATTTTTCTTAAAAACAATTTTAATAAAAATATTTGTGAATCTGTTTAGCACCTCAAGAATGATGAACCATGCCACTAATGATTAAGGACTAAGCCAATCACCAACACACAAACCCACACCAAGGACCAAGACCTAATCACCCAACCATCTTCATGTTGGCACAAAGTCTTCACTTGAACAATTCTGGTCCAGGTTGGTTCTAACAAATTCTTCATGAGGCAGTCTTCATCAGCTCACATGCTAGGCATTGATATAACATAGTCCAGATCCAATTCATCAGAACCTTTAGCAAGCAATGGTCTTTCTTGACTTCATCAAATCACATGCTTAGCCTTGGCGCTAACACCTTTTGCAATCAATCTTCATCAAGAACACTAATCTTAGAGCATTGCTTTAGACGTGAATTTGTGAAACTGTGATCTTAATCCAAAGTTAAGTGTTTCTACTTTGTTCTTAATACAATTTGTAATTTGTTGATTACATTCACAGTTGTAATTGTTTCTTTGATTGATCTATCTTGTACTATGAGTGTGGTGTTACATATTACATAGGGTTTGTAATTGTAACTGGTTTAGTGCAGTGGATTCTACATTGGTTGAACAGCTGTTGTAGGGTGCAGTAGATTATTTGCTACTGAGAGCAGTGGTTGCTTGCGGGTTGCAAGTACTGTGTATTGTGTAAAATTGATCTTGGTGATCTTTTTTAGTGGAACTCTTAGCTAGTTGGCAAAGGACTGGACGTAGCCCTTGAGGAAGGGTGAACCAGTATAAAATCTTGTGTCTTAATCTTTCTTTCCCTCTTCTTGAACACTTATCTTTTCTGTTATCGCTCGTTCAATTAATTGTTCTTACCGTGTGATTAATTGTTTCTTCTGTCAATATTTCTAAGCGATTCTGAAACTGTTATTTCTTCTTAATAATCAATTGAATTTGTTTTTGACAATTCAAGAGTGCTTATTGTTTCATATACTCACTGTTTAATTTATTTAATGTTTGGAAACAAGTTTTCTTGAAACAAGTATTGTTTCTTGTGTTGTCTTTAATCTGAAATGTTCTGTTGTGAGAATTATCATCACTTTGTTGTTGATATTGTTCATCTGATTGTTTCTGGGTTGTTCTGAAATACATTTCAATTCAATAAATTGCTTCCATTTATGTATCTGATATTGTATTGATTAATCTGGTTTAAGTTCTGGTATTAGTCAATTGCTGGTATTGTTTGGTTGTGTAAATTGTATTCAGTTGATAAATTTTGTGACTCCAGTAAACTGGTTTTTACTGTTTCTAGTTCCGTTAAATATTTCTGTTGATTAATTCTGATCTGAAACTGTTTGATTTTTTACTGTGAACTTCATAATACCATTTTTCTGTAGTTTGATTAAAGAACTTTCATTTCCCAATTTATAAAAGATAATTTTGTGAAAATTTTTTAATAGTTTAATTCACCCCACCCCCTTCTTGAACTCGGCCTAAACTTGTTTTACATATCTTTCCAAACTTTGAATGTCGCTTCTATATATCTTGAATAATTGAGTGCCGAAATTGTATACTCTGAAACCTTAGAATCCTTCATTTGTATCTCTTCAAACTCAGAAAACATACTCGGTCCAGTAAAGGCTTCATCATACTCGGTCCAATATTGATCGGATTACAACCTCCTTGGGTAAGTAAAGAATTCATAGTACTTGGTTCAGTGAAGACTAACCTCCTCGATTCTGTAGAGAACAATGTCCTCAGTTTGGTAGAGATCAATGTCCTCAGTTAACAAACTCCTCAATTAAGAACAACCTCGGTTAAGAATAACCTCCTCGGTCAAGAATTGGTTTCACCAAACCACATGGTAGCAACAATACTAATAAGGATTTCGTGTTAGGGCACTATCCATGAATGTAAGGATTTTAGCTTTCTTGGTGGTATGGCAGTTGACCCTAGGGTATATAATCATGCAATTTTGATAGAGGAGGATTTAATTCTAATGTACTGCATCATACATCTCTTCAAGATCAACTAGATAAATGTAAGAAAGAATCATATGAGCAAGACAAGGAGGATATAATCATGCAATTTTGATCGATGGGGATGAATGATCTGTGCATGGAAGAATTCTAATTAAATATGATTTAAAATAAATACATGACAACATCAATGCTGGTCTAGAAAAAGATTTTTAAGTTAAATTAATAGAAAATCTGAAGGTGAAATACCTTGCCGCATACTAAAAGTATTATTTGCCATATATCAATTTAAAACATTTTCAAAAGAAAGAAGAAAAAATTGTTAACTGAAGACATTATGTCTTTTTTATATATTTAGAGCATATTAGGTATAATTGTGTTCAATAATACAAAAGACCACGGTATTTAAAAGACGTATGAATAAAATGAATAATTATACATTTGCACACAAATTAAATTGTTACTTCATAAACAATCACACTGCATAGAACTATAGAGCAAGTGCAGTTCCAATGTTTCCCTCTATTTGCTACTAATGAAACAAAACCAAAAAAATCCATCCAAACAACAAAAATCGAGAACAGAGCACATAACATACATTACACCATTCATTATTTTTATTTTCACAACATACTCTATATCTAGCATTTTAGTTCCACTAAAACATTTAACATAAGAAAACTTCTTACAATAAAATCCAATATATGTCTAACATCAATTTTAACACGAAATACAACTAATCATTTAAAACATGACTTTTAAATGTACTCTAAACGTGTAGAATTAAGATAGAAATTCATCTCGATCTAGTTATGAGTGTGCACCCTCATCACTTTATCAAGATTGTTTTTCTTTATTAATACTTCCATCTTCATTCACAACAATCATCTGAACTCAAATACAACCAGAAGTTTAAAGATCACATTGCCAAACATACAACTAGAAACATTTTGCCAACTAGAAACACAATAAACCAACTACCCTCAGGTCATCCTAAGGACTTACTACTCTAATACCAAATGTAACATCCCATATTTTTCATATAATAGGAACTTTATTACATACAAATTATATAATAGACCTAAATATAAATAGCCATACATTCATCCAATATTTCAAAATATACTTCTTCACATAAGATTTAATAAATATATCTTCATACAATCACAAAATAATAAAATTAAATTAAATTAAATTAAACTTCTTCATCAACTCACTGAGGAGTCACACCACCTGCCAAATCATCTCCTCACGTGTAACATACGATCATCACAAATTTAAAAACAAAACAAACGTCAACCAAAAGTAAGGGTAAGCTAAAGAGTTTAAAGAAATGTATATTCATAAATTAAATTCCTATCTCAACCAAACTACAAACATCACACTTTCGTGATTCATCTCATACATCACATTGTCATTCACATCTCTACAATAACTCATATAATACATATATTGACTCACATACAAAGACACTTCACTCTCTACTTCCAAAAGACTCATGCACTGAGTTAGACTCATAGGCTAGCACCTGCCAGATGACCCTTCCAACTGTGAATCTAGACCATCCCAAATGAACATAACCTCATCTAACATGGTAAATCCATATATTTGTTTCGGCTAGCTCTTTCAAGCGTAATTTCAGTTAAATGGACCTTCTTCAACTCTCACCACCTGGTACCCTTCATCTATGTGATTCTAAGATACCAGTAGAGTTAGGATATCTCCTTCTTTACAAATCCTCAAACAATACACATCCTAACAATCTCAACACGGGTATCTCCTTTCTTGAAGATATTATGTCTCGATCACCATTCCATATAATTCACAAACATTTATACTACATTATACCATACATTAATATTCATTCAATTTAATTCAAATTCATCCAATTCATACTCAATAAAAAAGTAATCACAATATCTATTAAAAACATTTAAACTAGCTTCCCTTACTTGTATAAAGTGGAGACCCTAAAAGAAGTTCCAAAAACCTAAAATCACGGGCAACCTAAACTACACCAATAGTTTCTGATCAATGATCAGATCACACTATTAGAACACTGGACCAATAGAGACTCATTCTGATGTCTCAGAGGACACAAGCAAAATACTCCTACCAAGAACGAAGTTTACCTAAAATTGACTTTGAGGAAGATGAGCAAAAAATAAACTTACTTTGTTCAAGAATCTAACTGGACACTCTTACTCTACTCGACTCTAGGAATCCAAGGATAATCTCTTATCATCAGTCTAATAAGGAAGGAAGGTAGTGATTTTTATAAAAATGAAACCTGAATACTGATTTTCCTATTTATGTAAAATTTTCTCTTTTTAAAGAAAAATGTTTAAGTGTCATCTTAATTATATCTAAAGCTAAATTATAACTTATAATACGTTTATATTCTAATACTATTTTCTAGGGTATTACATTCTCCCCAACAACAAAAAATTTTGTCCTCGAAAATTGACATACAAGGAAAAGGATAAGGATATGTTTCCTTTCACTCTCACCTTAATCCTAAGGAGATACTACCCCACTTTCACATTGGGATGTCTAACTAAGCTTATATCTTATTTTAAACTAGTGAGGCAAAAAGTTTTGTTGGCTATCCTAGGAACACAATCATACAATTTATGCATAAATATTTATAACATGACATACTCAACAACCTTTTATCATATAGAAATCACATATAAAAGTCGTGACATATGAAAATATATTTCATATTTTTATAACTTTATAATCTTTATTCACATCTATATATACATCATCACATTACTTTAGCTTTTATTTTGTCCTATTCCTAGGTTTGAGCTTGAAATCTTTTAGAAGCATCACTTGTCTATTATATTTTCAGCTTTTTAAAGATTGCAAAGCATGTCGTAATCATATTACCAACATTGCGTTATTCAAATTCATGAACATAAAATTTTTCAATCATAATGTACAAAATTTTGAATATTCACATACAATATTGAGATCATTAATATACAATTATATATAAAAGAAATGATAATTAACAATCATGTTAGTACACTCCTTTCATGACCATTCAAACACTTCAATTTTAAAAAGAAAAAAATATATCTTTTAACCAATCACAATATAAATTATTTTATACTAAATTACTCATTGTACCTGAATCTATTCAAGTATAATATGGTATATAGCGTGTGTGACAACATAAACATGACGACACAAACATGCATTCATCGTGGTCACTTTAGCCTAACTTAGAAGTAATAGTTCAAAATAAAGAGAGTTTACAACTACCAATCTTGGAAAGTAAACCATAACAGTTGTCCCCAAAAACACAATAGCATCACAACTCATAATAAATGACTTGTATTTTCAAAGTTTCTTATACATTTTATATAATTCATTCTAAATGCATATAAATTTTCAAAATACTCAATTCTTGACAATTTCATAATTAATAATAAGAAGTTATAAGTCTTATCTCTTAAGCAATCATACAAGTAAATTAGTAAAAAAAATGTCATGGCTAACTATCAAAAATGGAGAAAATAAGTGAATAATTTGGGTTAGTAGAGATGACAAAAAAAGCATACCTAAGATTCAGACCAGAGACAAAATGAAACATAAAACATAGACATATAGAACAAATAAAACAAGAAAGTGGAAAACACACGAGTAAATTGATAAAACATATATTGATGAGGATACAAGAACATCAAGACAATTTACGAGATAAAACTTAAAAAAGCAAATTTACAAGTAGTGGAAATTTGATATTCCTATCCTATCATTCTAATACTAACCAAACAAAGGGCAGGGATCACATTTCTAATGTAAATAATCAATCATATATAATAGTATATACTACCAAAGCATGCAGAGCTTCTAACTAGCTAGACTCCAAAAATATATTTGTATCTTCTATAAAGCAGAGAGAAAATGAGGAAAGATACAACATCACAACTTTTAATGATTCATAAATACAAATATCAGTAAAGTCTCATCTTGAATTCAAATAGAGATAATTACCATTATAAATCAAGTATGATAATGAACATTGAACAAAATTTTAAGCATGAAACATTGCATATTAGCATAACATGCAAATCGATAGTGAAAAAATTGATTGAATTACTCAATGTTCAAGAATAACCCACTTCCTTGTTATTATAGGATTTTATCAATTAAGACTAAAAAAATGAAAAACAGTAACTAAAAATGAACCATCAAGTACAAACCCATGGTCTCTCACATGTTTAAAACAGGAGATAACCATAAAATCACAATGAAACACTAAGACAAGTCAAGAAAGAATAGAAAAGAAATAAACAACATAATCTTAATATTTGACAAATGTTCATATGTGTTGTAGAAGACTATTCTTATAAAAAAAAATTGGGTACAAAATATGTATTGCCAAAGGAACTAAAACAAATATTAAGCTCCAATAATCAAGAATCGTTTCATAGCCCAAATGTGTGAAAAATATTGCAAACTTTTTTTAAAAAAAAAATCAAGATCAAGTCATGAACAAAGCTTGGCCTTATTATCAAGCAAAATAATGATGCTAAACTTCTATGTAATAGTTTTTATTCTCAAACAATATGAAACAACTAAAATTAAATATAAACGGGATAATTTTATTTGTATCAAGATTTCAATTAGCTAATAAACAATTATAGAAAGGAATCATGTATAAAAATAAAATAAAATTACCTTAATATAAATTGACAACAACAAAAATGCCACTAAAACTAACAAACTAAGCATAATAAAAAAGTTTGTTCTAGATTTCACAACAAATGAGAGATAGGATGGAATAAATAATATAAATGATCTATGCACAGAAGAATTCTGATTAAATAGGATTTAGAATAAATACATGACAACATAGATTTTGATCTAGAAAAGATTTTGAAGTTAAAATAATAGAAAATCTGAAGGTGAAATACCTTGTAGTGCATTAAAAGTACTATTTGACATATATTAATTGACAAGATTTTCAAAACAAAGAAGAAGAAAAATTTGCTAATCGAAGACATTATGTCTTTTGTATATATTTAGAGCATATTAGGTCTAATTATGTTCAATAATACAAGAGACTGTGGTATTTAAAGACTCATCTAAATAATATGAATAATTATACATTTGCACATAAATCAAATTGTTACTTCATAAACAATCACATTACATAAAACCATAAAGCAAGATGTAGTTCCAATGTTTCCTTTTATTTCCTACAGAATGAAGATGAAAGAAAAAATTCTACCCAAACAACAAAAATTGAGACAAAGCACATGACAGATATTATACCATTCATTATTTTTATTTCCACATAATACTCTATATCTAGCATTCTAGATCCACTAAAACATTTAATATAAGAAAACTTCTTACAATAATATCCATAATGTCTAACATCAATTTACACACGAAATACAATTTATCATTCAAAACATGACTTTTAAATATACTCTAAACGTGTAGAATTAAGATAGAAATCCATATTAATCTAGTTATGATTGTGCACTCTCATCACTTTATCAAGATTATTTTTCTTTCTTAATACTTTCATCTTCATTCACAACAAGCATCTTAACTCAAATACAACCAGAATTTTAAAGATTGCAATGCCAAACATACAACTAGAAACATTTTGCCTACTTCTCGAAACTGAATTTAAATAAAATATACATGCAAAAGAAACACAATAAACCCACTACCCTCAGGTCATCCTAAGGACAAACTGTTCTGATACCAAATGTAACATCCCATATTTTTCATATATAAGAACTTTATTGCATAGAAATGATATAATAGACCTAAATATAAATATCCATACATTCATCATATATTTTAAAATTTAATTCTCCACATAATATTTAATAAAAATATCTTCATAAAATCACAAAATAATAAAATAAAATAAAATTAAACTTCTTCATCAGCTCACTGAGGAGTCACACCACTTATCAAATCATTTGTTCACGTGTTACACACAGATCATCGCAAATTTAAAAACAAAACGAACACCACACAAAAGTAAGGGTGAGCTAGAGAGTTTACAAAGATGTATATTCACAAATTAAATTCCTATTTCAACCAAACTACAAACATCATACTTTCATGATTCATCTGATACATCACATTGTCATTATCACATCTCTACAATAACTCATATCATACATATACTGACTCACATACAAAGACAGTTGACTCTCTACTTCCTGAAAACTCGTGTATTAGCACCTGCAAGATGACCCTTACAATTATAAATCTACATAATCCCAAATTAACATAACCTCATTAAAGGATAAATATAAATATATATATATATATATATATATATATATAATAGATAAAATTACACTTTATTGTGTCTGTGTTTACCAATCTCATTTACACTTATTTAAATATATTTTAAGTTATGTTTAATTAGAAATAATAGTTTATCTAATCCTTTTGTGTACACTTTTTGTTCAACATGGTAGATTTTGTTAAACTCATTCATGTACTATCATTTAGATCTAGGTTCAAATTTATAGTATAGTTTATTTTAGCTAATTTTCTTTATATTTTTATGTTTAATCAACATGTTTAAAGTTTGAAAAGACAATTATTTCAAAATTTATAAAGTTTATCTTTCTGTAATTGTTCAAAATTGTGCAATAAAATCTAAAATATATAAGTTTACTTTTTCATGATAAAGTTTGAAAATAATTTTTTTTCAAAATTAATATAAAAATGTTTTCTTATAAGTATAAATATTATACATAGATTTATTATTTTATATGATTTTAATC